>Ga0209580_10000017_pt1 | contig 281208 bp, 244 predicted proteins | sample Coa_R1_5_FD_187153 | JGI IMG/M metagenome (GOLD analysis project Ga0209580, IMG submission 187153) | Surface soil microbial communities from Centralia Pennsylvania, which are recovering from an underground coalmine fire - Coalmine... | ecosystem: Environmental > Terrestrial > Soil >...
CGTGGATTATTGCTTAGATCGAAACGATTTTCATAGAGTTTCGCGGGCCGAAGGCCCTAGGCAACTTACATGGATGTCGGCACTCCGGAAGTTATCCACAGGAACCGTTTGCCCACATCGGAACAGTCTTGCCGCCGCAAGGCAACGCTCTGCCCACTAGCATGTCCCTGTTCGTCATCTCAAAGGGAGAAGCGGATATGCAAGGTGGGAGCATTACGGTTGAACGCCGCAAGTGTGGGCCGGATGTTTGGTGTTTCAGGTGGCGCGAACGAGGACCAGGTGGGCGAAGGATACACCGACGTATCGTCCTTGGGTCTGCAGACGACCTGAGGAGCTTGGCTTCCGCACGCAAGATGGTTGTCGGGCTCAGTCGCGAGATTAACGTAAATGATATTCGCATTCGAAGAGAGTCCATCACGCTAGAGGACTTGTCGAGGCACTATCAACAACGAGAACTTGTCGACCGGAATGCCCGCATCTCTTATTCGACAAAAAGAATCTATGCCGGGTACCCAAAGAAGTGGATCGAGCCTCGATGGGGCTTATACGCACTCTCGGACATTCGAGCCGTAGAGGTGGAGCTGTGGTTGAAGAACCTCACCTTAGCACCGGGATCACGGTGCAAGATACGGAACATCATGAGTCTGCTGTTCAATCATGGGCGTCGCTACGACCTTTGCGAACGCAACCCTATTGAGTGGGTGCGGCAAAGCGCAAAACGCCGAGTATCTCCGGACATCCTCACGACTCACGAAGTACAGAGCTTGCTGGCAAATCTCCGCTTCAGAGAACGAACGCTGGTCTTGCTTGCGGTAACCACGGGCCTGCGAAGAAGTGAGATTTTCGCATTGAAATGGAAGGACGTTGACTTTCAGACAAAACAGATCCACGTCACACGCTCAATCGTTCAAAACGTTGTTGGCATATGCAAGACCGAGAGTTCCCAGAAACCTGTTCCTGCTCACGATGATCTGGTTGAGGCACTGCGGCAATGGCATGCTCAGTCGAGTTACAAATCGCCAGACAATTGGGTCTTCGCCAGTCCCATTAACCGGGGACGTTGGCCTTACCTCGCTCAACAGATCATGCGGCACCATATTCTTCCTGTTGCGCGAAGGCTGCGCGTCAACAAGAGAATTGGTTGGCACACGTTTCGCCATACGTATTCCACACTGCTTCGTTCTACCGGCGCAGAGCTGAAGATCATGCAAGAGCTGCTGCGCCACTCGACAATTCGCGTGACACTCGACACCTACACCCAGGCGGTCACAACGGAGAAGCGCAGTGCACAGGAGGCCGTCGTTGCGCTCTTGTTCCCGCAGAAAACACCGGAATCATGAGGAATGGCTGTGGCTTCGCCCTCGACTTGTGCCTATTTTGTGCCTTTTTGTGCCCACGGGGAAACTGAGCACTTTGGGTAAGTCTTTGAATTGAAATGGCGGGGACGACGGGACTCGAACCCGCGGCCTCTGCCGTGACAGCCAATCCGGTCGTAACTGATTGACAAACCGCGACACGGGTGGCTACCAAAAGCGGTTATAGCGCGTTCAGAAACAATTACTGGACCATAATTGGACTATAACTTTCGATAATTTCCCGCCAATTTCTGGCGTTCAATCCGGATCGCCAGCCATCCTAATGTTTGACCATACGCCATAGGAAGGATGAACGCAGGAACTCAGCCAAACAACCGGAGCAACTTCTGAGCATTAGTGCGAACAATCTTTTGCCGGTCCGAGTTGCTGATAGAAACCCGAGTCGCTGATAGAAATCTGATCAAACCAATCTCAACCCACAAATCAGCAATTCAACGACTCGGACCTCAGGCTTCTGCCTTGATCTTCAACCCGAATTTTCAATTTCATATGGTGGACAAGCCAACCGTAATTACCAGGAGCATGATTACGGTGCTGGCAGCAAACTACACCTCGCGGATATCAACGCTGGATCAGTCCATTTCGCATCTGGAAGACGTGGGTCACAATTCTGTCGGCGAGGAAATTGCCGTTGAGGTCGCGCACTACCTGATGAACTTTGACAACGACTGTCCCCTTGCCGTTGGGTGAAATTTCGATGGGCTCGACATGCGGGTCAATCATCGCCCATTGACGTTTCCAGTAGCTGCGCACCTCATCACGTCCGTGGACGTGGCCACCTTCCATTCCATTTGCCCAAACGACGTCGGGATGCATGGCCGCGAGAACGCTCTCAATCTCACGGCCATTGAAGCGGGCATAGACACGTCTTAAGAGTTCCACGTCATCCGACATTCGCTCCCTCCTTCCATCCCGCCTCCGGTATTGAGCATCCGCCGAGCACGTTTTAGTTCCGAGTCGGCCGTTCTTGACGAAGTGTTTGCATAAAGCATGACGCTGAACCAGCGTGGGTTCACGCGACGCTCAGTTTACTTCGTGACGGCGCTAAAACCCTGGATCGAATCAGGAGTCGAAATGCCAATCCATGCGTGATGAGAAGAAGCGGCACATAGGCTGCCAAGATAAAATAACCGGCTCCTAACAAGCCCGGGTTGGTTGGAAGCGATATGCGGCCACCCTGGTAAAAAGCGAAGAACAAGTCCGCCGCTCCGAAGGTATTGAAAATCCAAGTCACCGCAGTTCCACTGCGGGTTTGCAGGGTAGCCAGCGCGAGCAAAACGAGAACGGCGGTTATGAAATCACCGTAAGCTACCGGTTGAGCAAACGTACCAGGTAACTCTGGAGAAACGACGCCGGGCATCAGAAATGCTAATCCCAGGAACCTGAACGCGTGCAGCAGTAGGATGGGCTTGAGACTCTCAGAGCTCGGGCGTTCTCTTAGCGCCGGCCAAATATATTGCCACGCCACTATTCCCCAAACAGCCAAGCCGAACGCCACACTGATTCCGAACAAAACTGCAGACGGCATGATCGATCCTCTCTGGCGGCCTTCCTGAATGACCGCCTCGAAATGTGTTAACGCGAGAAGACTCACTGAAACGCTGCTGGGTTCAACGCCTTCAGCGGCATCAGGGGGCCCACGGGAATGTACTGGTGATCCATCAAACGTTCTTTCGCGAGCGGCAGCGTTTCCATCAGTGCTCGTGCCTCATCTTCCGTCTTCGCATCGACCAGGAAGACGACACCTTTGCCATCGCCGCGCGAATACCACTCGCGGATTTTCCCGTCGAGGTAAAGCCGCGCCGTTGCCTGAATTTCTTCCGGTATCACGGCCATGATTTGTTGAGGGGTTACGCCCTGCCTGGGAGTCAGTATGACCAGCACAGCGGTGGTTTTAGGGATTGCCTCGTTGGGCACCCCTGAGCCGGCTCCAGACTGTGATTGCGCGACGACTGCCGCGGGAATCGCTGCCATAAGCAAAGAGACCATGAAGTTCATCGAATTCTCCTCTCGATTGGTTGATATCGGGTTTTAGTCATAAGAGTACATACGTACTCTTTCGGATTAAAAAAATTACTCGTCAGCGAAGCACTTTGTGAAAAACTTCCTCGCTTCCATCAGAATCTGCTCACGCCTTTGCGGGTCTGGACTGACGCGGGCCATCATCAACACTCCCGCCATGCTGGGAAATAGCAACCTGATTTTCATCTGTTTCTCTTCTCGGGTCTGACCGGGCATAAATGGCAGGAACCGCTCGCGATAGGCGTCCAACAAAGCCTCTATCCTTCTACGCACGGCTACCGGTTTCCGGGCCAGTTCCGGCCCAAGGGCGGCGCGCACACAACCGGTGCCCGGTGAATTCAAGTGGCCCATGCTGAGGTAACGTTCGATAATTGTCCGCAGGGCATGCCCTTCAGGTGCCGACTTGGCCACCTCCACCATGTCTCTTCCAGTCTCGTCGAGTGCCCGCGAAACCGCTTCGACGAACAGGTCGTCCTTGCTCTTGAAATGCCGGTAGAAGCCCCCTTTCTTCAGGCCCACCTTTTTCATTACTGTACCGATGCCGCTGGTGTCCCCGCCGCGCTCGCGGAACGAGCGAGCGGCCACGGAAAGAATCTTCTCGTGGTTCTGCGCTTTGTGTTCCAGGGAGTACCGCATGATCGTAAGAGTACGTCCGTCCTCCAATGCTTGTCAAGCTCCAACAACCTTTGCTTTTGTGAATCTTTCAGATTACATCTATAATCCAACAGTACCGTATGCGCTACGAACGAGACCATAAGGCCAGGACGCACGAGCGGATCGTCAAGAACGCCTCTCGCCAGTTTCGGGCGAAAGGTCTGAATGGCCCCGGTGTGATCAAGCTCATGAAATCATCGGGCCTGACCCATGGTGGCTTTTACAAACATTTCAAAAGCAAGGACGACTTGCTGGTTGAGGCCATTGAGGAGAGCGTTCGTGAGATCGGCGCGCGGCTAATCGACTGGGCGAAGCAAGCCAGCCCCGGGGAAGCGTGGAAGGAACTGGTAAAGAGGTATCTCTCGATCCAGCATTGCGAACATGCAGAGATCGGTTGTCCGATGGCGGCGCTAGCTCCTGACATGGCGCGCACGACTCCACCAGTAAGGAAAAGGATTCATGGAAGTATGGAAGCCTATCGCAAGCAAATGGTGGAATTCATGCCGGGACAAAATGTGGCTGAAAGAGAAAAGAATTTTACTCTTATATTCACCGCCATGGTGGGCGCTCTATCGCTCGCACGCACCATGTCGACTATCGAAGACAAACAAAGAGTTCTAGCCCTGGTTCGCAATCACTTGCTCGCCAGTTTCTAATTTTTTTTGCATCCGTAGGATTACGAAAATAATCCTATATCACATCTTTAAAGAGCGAACATTGGTTTTATCGCCGGGCGGATAATAATTATGGACACGATCTCAGTAGTCGAAGTCCGTAGGCAGAGTCGAAGACCGCAAGCCAGTCAGGCATCCGCCTCCGAGAAGCCGAGCGCCAGCGCGATGAACTGGCTAGCCCTAAGCATGCTGACCGGGGATCGAGCGAAGTACATCGGACTCATCTTTGCGATTTCTTTCAGCTCATTCTTGATCACCCAGCAGGCATCGATCTTCGCTGGCCTGATGGACCGGACCCGTTCGCAGATTCAAGACGTGACTGATGCAGACATCTGGGTCATGGATCCCGCAACCCAGTACGTCGATGAAGTTTATGCGCTCAAGGACAGCGATCTCGGCGTTGTGCGCGGGGTTCCTGGCGTCCGCTGGGCGGTGCCGTTTTTCAAGGGACAGCCGCGAGCGAAAGCGCCTGATGGCAAATTCCGAGTGGCAATCCTCCTCGGGCTCGACGATGCTTCACTCGCAGGAGCTCCTGAGCCGCGGAGAATGGTCCTCGGAAATGTCGAAAGCTTGCGCGATCCTGATGCCGTTCTGATCGACATCCCCGGATATCACTTCTTCTTCCCCGGGCAGCCGCTCGAATTGGGTAAGACACTGGAGATGAACGATCACCGGGCGAAGATTGTCGGAATCGTCGATGCTTCCCCTCCATTCACCAGCTTTCCGGTTTTCTACACCCGCTACAGTCACGCGCTCAATTATGTCGGCCAGGAGCGCAAGCTTCTCTCGTTCATTCTGGTGAAAGCCGCGCCAGGCGTGTCACAGGTGGAACTCACCAAACGAATTCAGACCGCCACAGGACTGAAGGCGGCCACCCGCCAGGAATTCGGTTGGATGACAATCGTGTACTACCTGCGGCACACCGGCATCCCGATCAACTTTGGGCTCACGGTCGGAATCGCAATGATCGTGGGAACGGTCGTGGCGGGACAGACGTTTTACCTCTTCACGCTCGAAAACCTGAAGCAGTTCGGCGCCTTGAAAGCAATGGGCACAACCAACCGCAGGCTTATGGAAATGATCCTGCTACAGGCGGTCGTGGTCGGCGCAGTTGGATATGCAATTGGCATGGGTTTGGCAGCGACCTTCTTTGTAGTTGCCCGAACTGAGGCGACGCGAGGAATCGTACTGCTCTGGCCGGTAATGGCAGGCACGGCCGTCGTGGTGCTCTTGATCGTGATGCTTGCCAGTTTGTTGAGCATTCGCAAAGTTTTGGTGTTGGAACCAGCAATGGTGTTTCGAGGATAGAGATTATGCAGACAGCTGTGAGTTGCACAGGAATCACGAAGTGGTTTGGCGAGGGAGATGCTCGGGTACAGGCCCTGCGGGGCCTGGATCTTAAGATCCGAATGGGCGAATTAGCAATGTTGGTTGGCCCATCAGGCTGTGGCAAGACCACTCTGATCTCAATCATTGCCGGATTGCTGGATGCAACTGAAGGCGAACTCGAGGTTTTGGGCACGCGTCCACAAGAGCTGAAACCGGAGGAGAAGATTGTATTCCGCCGCAAGAATCTGGGATTTGTGTTTCAGCAATTCAATCTGCTCCCCACTCTTACTGCAGCCGAAAATGTCGCCGTCCCCCTCTTCGTTGCGGGATTTCCGCGGCGCTCGGCGATTGAAAAAGCTTCCGATCTGCTCGATGAGCTGGGACTGGGCGATCACCTCCGCAATTTGCCTTCGCAGCTCTCGGGAGGGCAGCAACAGCGGGTCGCGATTGCTCGCGCGCTGATTCATGATCCGCGGCTGGTGGTTTGCGATGAGCCGACCTCCGCGCTTGACGCCAAGACCGGTCACAAGGTCATGGAACTGTTTGCAGAAATCGCGGTGCGACCGGATCGAGCATTGATCGTGGTGACGCATGACAGCCGAATTTTCGATTTCGCCGATGTGATCACGCACATGGAAGACGGCAGAGCCGTCGGAGAAGAGCGCAAAGAAGGAAATGGCAAGGCGCTGGTTGGAGCCATGGTGGCCAGCACAATCACACACCAACCCTGGATGGAGAGGACGTTATGAAGCGCTACATCGTTCCGGTTATCGCAATCCTCAGCCTCACTTTCGCGGTGGCATGGGCGCTCGCATCGAAGCCGGTGCACAAGCCAACGGTGCCTCCGTCACCTCCGCCCGAGAGCACATCACAAAATACGGTCGCTGCCGTAGGCCTGGTCGAACCAGCGTCCGAGAATATCGAACTGAGCTGCTCAGTATCCGGTATGGTGACTGGCCTCTACGTCAAAGCCGGAGACCAGGTGAAGAAAGGCCAGCGACTGTTCACCGTGGACGATCGGGACGTGGCCGCCCAGCTTGGTGTCAAACGCGCTGCGTTGGCCTTGGCGCAAGCCCAGTTGCGTAAGTTGGAAGAAGCTCCCCGCGCAGAGGAGATTCCTCCGGCTGAGGCAAAGGTTGAAGAAGCCAAAGCACAGCTCGGCGATGCCGAAGTTCAAGTGAAGCTGATCAATAGCGTTTCCGATCGACGTGCGGTGAGAGAAGAAGACGTGAAGCGGCGAGAGCTCAACTACGAAGCCGCGAAAGCGCGCCTGAAGCAGGCCGAAAAAGACTTGGCGCTGCTCAAGGCCGGCACTTGGAAGCCGGATCTTGCAATCGCTCGCGCGGAAGTCCAAGAGGCGGCGGCCGAGGTTCGCCAGCTTGAAACTGATCTCGCCCGCCTGACCATGCTTGCTCCAGTCGATGGCGCGATCCTGCAGAACAAGGTTCGGCTGGGCCAATACGCGCAGTGCGGACCGCTTGCGGAACCGTTAATGATCTTCGGCGGCGGCACAGAGCTTCACGTTCGCGCTGACGTCGATGAAAGTGACGCATGGAGGGTGCGGTCGGGAGCAAATGCGGTTGCATATCTGCGCGGGAATAGCCAGCTTAGCTTTCCATTGGAATTTGTGCGCTTCGAGCCGTACGTGATTCCAAAGAAGTCTCTGACTGGGGATGCCACCGAGAGAGTCGATACACGTGTCCTGCAGGTCATTTATCGGTTCCGCGATCCCAAAGCGAACGTCTTCGATGGCCAGCAAATGGATATTTACATCGCCAATGCCCGGCCGTTCAGTCCAGCAGGCCAGACCGCGAAGTTGCAATCGAGTGGGAGCAGCAAATGAAATTCGCATCGTTCACAGCGATTATTTTTTCGATTTTCCTGACGGGCTGCGCAGTTGGGCCAAACTATCGCCGAACTCAGGCAAGCGTTCCGGCACAGTGGACGGCTCCCGTGATGAATGGCACGCAATCCGGTGCCGAACCAGCAGATGACGAATGGTGGAAGTCATTCAATGACCAGGAACTCGATTCACTGATCCATCGCGCCGCTCAGGCAAATTACGACTTGAAACTGAGCCTTGCACGGCTCGAAGAAGCGCGTGCTGCGACGGGAATCGCAACATCGGCCTTCTACCCTCAAATTGGCGCAGGCGTTTCGGCCGAACGGGTCCGTCAGATTGGCGTTGGCCTGGTTTCCTCGTCGCAAAATCCCGGAGCTGTTCGCCCTCAGGTCTTTCCTTATGAGATCAACAATTATCAGGGCCGCTTCGATGCTGCCTGGGAACTCGATGTCTTCGGGCGGATTCGCCGACAGAGTCAGGCGGCACACGCGGACTTTCGCGCGTCCGAGCAAGACCGGCGCAATGTCCTAATCTCTGTTTTTGGAGATGTCGGCCGGTACTACGCAGAGCTCCGCGGATTTCAGCTGCGGCTGGACATTGCGAATAAAAATGTCGCTGTTGCCGAAGACGAACTAAGACTAACGCACGATCTTGCGAAAGCTGGACAGGTGACAGAACGAGATGTCGCCCAGGCAGAAGCGCAATTGGAATCGACGCGCGCACAAATACCTCAGCTCAACGCCTCGATCGAAATCTCGATTCACCGATTGAGTGTGTTAACCGGACAACAACCTGGAGCGCTCGACAAGGAACTGACCACGAGATCTCCTTTGCCGGTACTCCCACCCGACGTCCCGATTGGATTGCCTTCCGATCTACTAACTCGCAGGCCTGACATTCAAAGCGCCGAAGCCCAACTGGCGGCAGCGACTGCGCGCGTGGGCGTAGCCAAAGCAGATTACTTTCCAACCTTCACGTTACTCGGAAGCGCCGGACGGCAGGCAGCGCAGCTTCATGATCTGACGCTCGGCTTAGGGAACTTCTTCGCCGCGGGACCATCGGTTTCTGTTCCTGTATTCACTGGCGGAAGAATTCGTTCGAATGTGGCAGTTCAAAACGCGCGAGTAAAGCAGGCACAGGCCATCTATCAAAAGACGGTCCTCACTTCTCTTGAGGAAACCGAGAATGCACTGGTGAACTATGCCGACGAGCAATCGCGCCGCGACCACCTCGATGCAACGGTTCGCGCGAGCCAAGATGCGCTGAATCTGGCAAACGATCAATACCGCGCCGGACTCGCGGACTTTCTTACCGTCCTCGACTCAGAGCGAACCTTATTCGCGAATCAGGATTCGCTAGCACAGAGCCAAACCTTCCTGGTTGTTGATCTGGTGGCGCTCTATAAGGCCCTTGGTGGCGGATGGCAAAACTTTCCAGCGAATCTCACCGCCGCTACCAGCAATAGATCACTTGGTAATCGCCCTTGACTGAGTAGGAAAGAAGACTCGCTTTTCCTTTTTTTGCATTCGCTAAAATCGATCAATGGTCCCGAACTTTAAACCTCAGATCACGCTGGAAGATCTCAAGAAGATCGATATCCGTGTTGGCCGCATCCAGCGCGTTTCGGACGTACCAGGAAGCGACAAACTGATGAAATTGGAGGTTGATTTCGGCCGTGTAGAGCGTCTCGTCGTTGCTGGCATAAAGAAAGAGCGCGCTAATCCACGTGAGATTGAGGGTATGCAAGCGCTGTTCGTCGTTAACCTGCCAGTAAGAAAGATGGCTGGGGTTACGTCAGAGGCGATGTTATTCGACATCGGCTACGAGGACGGCATCGTCCCGGTGCTTGCCGTGCCAGAGTGGCCGGTACCAGATGGGGTGCGCGCCGGTTGACGGTTCCCGGATTTGCTTGTTGTCATGGCGAAGTGGAGTCGCTCTTCAGCGGGAATGCCCCTCGACTTGAGATTGCGAATGCCAAGTACCCAATCGGGAAAAATGTGACACCAACAAGGGCACCCGCCAAATCGAGGTAATGCCCCGCACTATCTTCTAGTCCCCATTTCATCGACGGAAACAGGTGTAACGCCTCGCAGAGGTGAGCAAGGACGACCACAACGAATCCGTTTGCACCGACGAACTGCAAAAACGAGGAAATCGTTCTTAGACGGAGAAACACGCTTGTCGAACCGGCAACCAACATGGCTGTTGGCACGAGCGCGATCAGCACCTTCGTTAACGTTGCATTCAAAAACATCTACTCTCCTCCCCTCTTGTTGATTGTTGCGTTTATTAGATTGCCGCGACGGAGCGCCCGCTAGCAGCACGAAAAAGACGGGAATCAGGATCAGGACGTGAATCGTCGCCTCATACCAATTTCTGGCGTTCAACATCCGGATCGCCGACAAGTCAAGCTCCGAAATCCTGAGAGGCAGCTTGTTTCCAAAAGGTCCTTGACTCTGGACTGCAGTCGAGATTGTATCCTGTCCTTATGTCGAGCATTCCGAATGCCGTGCAACGAACGTTTCAAATTGGCGAACTCGCCAGGCGCACTGATCTGAGCATTGATGCGATCCGGTTTTATGAACGTCGCAAGCTCCTGCCGCTGGCTTTCCGCAGCCCAGGCCGATTTCGTCTTTATACGACGGATGACATAGCGCGACTTCAATTTGTGCAAAGAATGCAACGTTTGGGCTTTTCGCTTGAAGAAGTCAAGAAGCTGATGGCTATTCGTGCAGACAAAGCACACTCCTGCGCAGCGGTACGGCAATTCCTGAAGACCAAACTAGACGACGTTACAACAAAAATCCGAGAACTTCAGGAACTAGAAACAGAACTCAAGGCCGATCTGGGAAAGTGCGACCGAGCCTTGAAACGGCACCGGGGGAAAACATGTGCGTGCCCCGTGCTCGAAGCAGTGGAAGGGACGGACAAACTATGAAAATCGAACTGCTGTATTTCGAGGATTGTCCAAACCATGCACCGACAAGGGAAATGCTGCGAGAGACCCTGAACTCGTTGGGTCGTGAGGACGAAATTCGTGAGGTTGAAGTCCGCACCCCAGCCGAAGCCGAAGCGATTAGATTTGTGGGCTCTCCCAGCATTCGCATTAACGGTTCCGACATCGAGCCTTGGGCGCGTACCGCAGAGCGTTTTGGTCTGAGTTGTCGCACTTATTTCAATGGCTCGCAGCGCGGCGGTGTTCCATCGCGCGAACTGGTCCGACGCGCAATCACGGAGGTCGTTCGTGAAGGCAATTGAGAGAGCTGCCCCCACAGCTGCCATACTCGCGGCATTGTCGGCGCTGGCGTGCTGTTTGCCATTCGGACTCGTGGGCGCTCTAGGGCTGGCAAGCATCAGTATCTGGATCGCACCGCTACGCCCCTGGCTGCTCGGCGCTGCCGTTTTATTGCTCGTAGTGGGATTCTGGCAGATCTATCGCCGAGGCAAGCAGTGCAGCACCCGGCGTAGTCTCGTGAGCATGGCTCTGTTCTGGATCGCAGTGGCCGTGGTGGTTCTGGTCACGATATTCCCTCAACTCATAGCGAACTGGCTTGCAGGATAGGAACTAATGGCACGAAAACGAGTGTTCTGGTTATTTTTTGCGTTTGCGATTCTAGCGGTCGGGTTCTACTTATGGGGCTCGAGTTCCGCTCCGGCCGGCCAGCCGCCACTCGTCTCCCTGAGTGAAGCCAATGTTTCGCAGTTTCAGCAAAGTTTCAACGCTGCGGTCTCGAACACGCGCATCGTGTTGCTTCTGTCTCCAACTTGACCAAAGTGTCTGCAGGGGGCCTCTGCAGTGGAACACATTCTGAAGCAAACTCAGCCTGAACCTGTGCGAGTGCTTGTGGTTTGGGAGCCGATGCTTCCGACCGACTGGTATCGTCCCACTCGACCAACACTGAATCGAATCTCTGATTCACGTGCGGTGCAATTCTGGGACAAGAACCACATGATCGCCGCTCAACTGAAGCAACAGTTGCAGCAGTTTCATGGAAATGACCCAAGCTGCTGCGAGAACGGCGGACACTTGTGGGATACGGCTGCGGTTTATCCACCCGGCGTCAAATGGGGCGAGTCTGCGCCAGTGTTCGATGACGGTCCCGTGTATCGAATTGCGCCCGTCCTTGAACAGCGGGTTTCCGCTTTGCGCGCTCAGAGCGTTGGCCGTAGGCCCTGAGCTCTCGTCAAAGGCTAGGTGACCCGGAGGCGGCATGCGTATCTCAAACCCGCTGTAACGAGAGGCTGGTCTACTGCATCTTCGCTGACAAGAGGCATGGAAAAGCGATTTGATCTCGTGGTGCTGGGCACTGGGGCCGCCGCCTCAACGATTGCCAGTACGTGTCGCGAAGCAGGATGGCGGGTGGCCATCATTGATTCTCTGCCGTTTGGAGGCACTTGTGCGCTTCGCGGGTGTGATCCAAAGAAGGTCCTGGTCGGAGCAGCCGAGGCATTGGACTGGGCACGCCGAATTCAAGGAAAGGGGTTTCAAGGAGATCGTGTGCGATTGGACTGGGGTGAACTGATGCGCTTCAAGCGGACGTTCACTGATCCAGTGCCCAAAAGCCGAGAGGAGGCCTTCGCGCAAGCCGGAATCACTGCCTTCCATGGCAGAGCGCATTTCGTCGAGCGCACATCTATTGAAGTCAATGAGCAGGTGCTAACGAGCCGTCACGTCGTAATTGCAACCGGAGCAAAACCGCGCAAGCTCAATATTCCGGGGGAGCAGTACATCACCACTAGCGATCAATTCTTAGACCTGGTCTCATTGCCCCAGCGGATTTTGTTCATCGGCGGCGGATATATTTCCATGGAGTTTACCCATGTGTCTCTGCGCGCTGATCGTGACGTAACGGTCCTCCATCGCGGGAAGCGTGTGCTTGAGGGCTTCGATCCTGATCTGGTGCAGCAACTGTTTGAGAAGACTCAACGTTTGGGCGCGAACATTCAACTTCAATCTGAGGTAAAACAGATTGAGAAGAACGATAGTGGCTTACAGATCCATGCACAGGTTGCCGGCGAAGCGAAAACGGTTGAGGCAGACCTCGTCGTGCATGGCGCTGGGCGGGTACCTGACATCGAAGACCTGAATTTACCAGCCGCAGACGTCGAAGCGGGAAATCAAGGCATCAAGGTGAATGAGTACTTGCAGAGCATTTCGAACCCTGCGGTGTATGCCGCAGGAGATGTTGCTGCGAGCGGTGGCCCGCCGCTGACACCGGTTGCTGGCTACGAAGGCCGCGTTGTCGCTGCTAATCTCCTCAAAGGGAATCACGTCAAACCCAATTATCTAGGGATACCAACGGTGGCGTTCACCATCCCCCCGGTGGCATCAGTCGGCTTGTCTGAGCAATCGGCACGTGAACGAGGGTTGAAATTTAGGACCCATGGCGAGAGTACAGGCTCGTGGTACTCCTCTCGCCGAGTGGCAGAGGATTGTTCAGGGTTCAAGGTTTTGATCGAAGATGGAACCGACCGGATACTTGGGGCTCACCTGGTTGGCCCACATGCTGAAGAAGTAATCAACCTATTTGCATTCGCGATTGCGACCAACGCTCGCGCTGCTGATTTGCTCGACAGAATTCTCGCCTACCCGACAGTCACATCTGACGTGCGCTACATGCTTTGAACGGGTGCGCCTGAAAACAGGTTCATCCACCTGCCGACTAACAAGTAATGATTCCGATCTATCGAAGATGCTACTTTTTTTCTCTCGTGCTCAGACCGAGCACACGGTAGGTGAGTCAAGTCGCGCAGATGCCGCTCAGAAAGAATAGAGCACCAGCAATACCGAGTCCCAACCCCAGATTGGTGTGACCAGTGATGAATATGGGAGTGATCCCCAGCGCAATGCCAAGCGCCATACGTAATGCGCGATCCCTCCGCCCCACATTTGCGAATGTTTCCATATCTTTTCTTCTACGCTAAGTCGGAACTTGAGAGCAAGTCATCTTACGCGACAACAAGATCTACATGCGAAAACGGTGTCCGGATTGTGGGCCGTTTGAGGCGCTCGTTTATGGAGATGCCGGAGCGTACGTTTCACTGAGCAAGTACAACAAGCCGGGCACAATTCCGCTAGCGCGCGGAACCGAGATTCACGACGGATGCCCCTACGATTGCGGACTCTGTCCCGACCATCAGCAACACACGTGTCTGGGCATAGTTGAGGTCAATAGCAACTGCAACATGGATTGTCCACTCTGCTTTTCCGAAGCGCGGCCAGGCTTCAGCCTCACACTGGAAGAAGTCGAGCAAATGCTTGACGACTTAGTTCGGACCGAAGGCAATCCCGAAGTGGTGCAGTTTTCCGGCGGCGAGCCGACGATTCATCCCCAGATCATCGACTTTGTTCGAGCCGCTCAGGCTCGTGACATTCCTTTTGTCATGATCAATACCAATGGGAAGCGGATCGCCCAGGATGATCGTTTTCTTGAGCAATTGAACGAGGTCCGGCCATCGCTCTATTTCCAGTTTGACGGATTCGAACCGGAAACATATCGGATTTTGCGTGGTGATCCTGCCATTCTGGACGAGAAGATCCGGGCATTGGACCGTTTAGCCCAGATTGGGCTGAACGTGACCATCGTGCCCGCAATCGAGCGGGGAGTAAACGAGCATGAGGTCGGAAAGATCATCGAGTTCGCCATTCAGCATCCGGCGATTCACGGCATCAATTTCCAACCTGCTTTCCATGCGGGGCGCCATGTACACCATGATCCGATGAAACGAATAACGATTCCCGATATCATCCGGCTCATCGAAGAGCAGACTACTGGCAAATTCGTGGCGAGCGACTTTGTGCCGGTGCCTTGCTGTTTTCCGACGTGCAATTCGGTGACCTATGCCTTTATCGAAGGCGAAAAGGTCACCCCACTACCCCGCATCCTTAATGTCTACGACTACCTCGACTACATTACAAATCGCGTGATGCCGGATTTCAGTCTGGAGATCAAGAAAGCGCTTGAGGGCTTGTGGTCCTCGTCGTCAGTGCCAGGTTCGCAAAAGGCGACAGACCAGTTTGCGTTTTCGTGTCAGGCGTGCGGCATACCTGAAAGCGCAACCATCGGCGATCTGGCCGATCATATGCTCATGATTATGCTGCAGGACTTCATGGATCCCTGGACGTTCAACCAGAAGAACCTGATGAAGTGCTGCAAGGAATTCCTACTACCGGGTGGCAAACAAATCCCGTTCTGCGCATATAACACCCTGGGTTATCGGGAGCAGGCGCGCACACAACTGGAAGCAATGGAACCCGAACGCCGCCGTGCGCGTGCCGCCGGCACCCGGTATGAGCCCAAACCTGTCAGCTTCGACTTCAAATCGAAACATCTTGTCCAGGTGGAGAAATGAAACCTGCGGATATTTCCAGTAAAGCCGCTCTCAAACAGTGCTGCGCCAATCTGTACGAGAGCGACTTTGCCAAGCTGCTTCTGGGCGATTCGTTTCATCCCGGTGGGTTGAAGCTGACCGAGCGTTTCGGACAACTCTTGTACCTTGACAGGAATAGCAGAGTTCTCGACGTAGCATCGGGCAGAGGAACTAGTGCCTTGTTTCTCGCCGAGGTCTTCGGGTGTGAAGTTGTCGGTCTGGATTTTAGCCAACAAAATGTGCAACGAGCGAACATCGAGGCCGACGAACGCTCACTTTCGGCGCTGATTCATTTCGAACAGGGCGATGCCGAATCACTGTCCTTTCCCGATGGATCGTTTAACGCCGTCATCTGTGAATGTGCGTTCTGCACGTTTCCCGACAAGTCGAAGGCCGCAAGTGAATTTACCCGGGTGCTGAAACCAGGCGGAAACGTCGGGATAAGCGATCTGACCCGCGCGGCGGAACTGCCTCGGGAACTCGGAGGGCTGCTGGCCTGGATTGCCTGCATCGCCGATGCACAGCCAGTTGAAAAATACGTTGACTGGCTCCGCACTGCGGGACTGAGACCACATACGACGGAAGCACACGACGAGGCCCTGGTAAAGATGATCCGCCAAATTCAAGGAAAGCTATTCGCGGCGGAGCTAATGACAGGATTACAGAGGATTGATTTGCCGGGAATTGATCTCACGATTGCCAAGCAGATGGCCAAAGCGGCATTAAAGGCAATTCAGAATGGGCAACTGGGATACGCGATTATCACAGCACAGAAACCGCCACGAGAAGCAATAGGGCTGACGTAAATGAAAGGTTTTCTCAAGATCGCGGGCGTGCCCGGATTATTGGGCGGACTTGTCGTTCTTGAGCACCGCAGGCCTCTGCGGGCGAACAAAGAATCGAAGCGACGACGAAATGCACGAAATCTTACTGTTGCTGCACTTGCTGCTGCCACGCTTCACTTCGCCGGGTCGCCAATCTTGTATCCCCTGGCAAGGAAAGTTCACGAGCGGCGCTGGGGTCTTTTGAAATGCTTGCGGCTCCCGCGAGCGCTTGAAATTGTCGCTGGAGTTTTACTGCTTGACTAATTTTGACATCGATCGTTTACGGTTGTTGGGGCCAGTCAAGTTTAAAGATTCCGTTGTAACGATTAAGGCCAACCCGTTTTTTCAACTCGATTTCGGCTTCATTACTTCTGGAATTCACGGGGCATCATTCTCTATCGTCTCCGTGGATGCAGGTTCCTAAACTCCGGTCTGCGGTTTTCTTGCTCACCAGCATTGTCACCATAGACGGGAGCGACTCCCTTATTACTGTCCGGGTGATGATTGCGCTTGGAATTGAGCCACACATCGCTGTGGCAACGAACATGTTCGCTGCGGTCGTTCTTCGTAGCCACAACCAGTTTGTTCGTCGCGGTATCCCATTCACGCTACTGCATGTTTCCCGGATGATGCAAATTTCGGGTAAGATGGCCGAGACCATGCACGAGGGTCCGGTTCCGCCATCGCAATTTCCGGATCTGACCGCCACGCCGGCACACGTTTCGGCGGCATGGAAGACATTCGTTCTTCGCGTTGTTGATGCGCCACGACGATTAACCGCCACGTATTCGAACAACCTAATCGGAATGGTGATCTCGGCGCCGCGTGACCACCGCGTACGAGCCGAAATAGATGGTCGTGTTTGCGAGGGCTACGGTCATGCCGGCAGTGTGAGCTTTGTTCCTGCGGGAGTCAAAACGCAAGTCGAGGGCACGCGGTGTCCTCGTCTCGCCGCACTATTCGTGCCTGATGAATTTCTGCACCGTGTCATTACAGAACATTGGGAAGCCGATCCCAACAAAATTGAAATGTTCTGGCAATTCCAGGTGCGCGACCCCGTCATCGAAGCCGTGATAACAAGCCTTAGATTTGAGGCGGAGAACCAGGCCCCTTCTGGTCAACTGTATGCGGAGAGCGCCTGCGAGTTTTTGGCGCATCACATAATTCGGTCGTATTCGTCTCTTTCGCCACCCGTCCCTCGACTTAATGGTGGTTTACCGGGCAAACGGCTAAAGCTCGTGCATGAGTACATAGAAGACAATCTGGGCGAGCCGATCGCGTTGCGCGATCTTGCGGCGCTCGCCGGTGTAAGTGCACGCCATTTCGGGAGGGCTTTCCGTCAGGCCTTGGGTGTACCGCCTCATGCATACGTGTTAACTAAACGCCTTGCCGCCGCACGTGACTTGCTCATCAATCAACCGTTGCTGACGATCGGAGAGATTGCCTCAAAGACGGGTTTCAGCAGTTCCAGCCATCTTGCATCTGCTTTTCGTCGCCACTGCGGATGCTCGCCAATCGCTCTCCGCAAACAACGTTAAACATTCAGCCGTTAGCAGAATCAGGACAACGATTGCACAAAAGACGCAAAATCGTCTGCGTGAACTTGATTGCCGCAGATAGTCACATCTATACAGGCAAGGATGTTCCCGATTGAAAGGAGCGGCACGATGGCATCCGTGGTCATGGTGCTCTCAGGTGCGAATGTGTGGACAATGAAGAACGCCAAGCCTCATCCCACAGGTTTTTGGTCCGAAGAATTTGTCACGCCTCATCGCAAGTTCACGGAAGCAGGCCTCAAGGTCACGGTCGCTAGTCCGGGCGGCGTAAGTCCTACAGTTGACCCGTTGAGTTTCAATTTGGCCTACAACAACAACGACGCGAACAAGGTGAAGGAGCAGCAGGACTATATGAAGCGCCTGGGCTCGGCAATCACATCGCCTATGCGCGTGGAGGACATCAGTCCCGATCAATTCGACGTGATCTTTCTCGTAGGCGGCCACGGCCCGATGCAGGACATGGCCGTGTACTCGACGATCGGACCAGTGCTCGTAGCAAAGCTCGATAATCCGAGAAAGATTGTTGCGGCTGTGTGCCACGGACCAGCAGGCTTCTTTCCAGCGTCGCGTGCGGATGGAACGTGGGCGTTTAAGGATCGACAACTCACCGGCTTCAGCAATGAGGAAGAAACACAGGCGGGCTTCGCCGGCAATGCGCCATGGCTTCTGGAAGATCGTCTCCGCATTTCTGGAGCGCGTTATATCGCAAACTCGCCTTGGACGCCGCATGTCGTCATCGACGGCAATCTAGTGACCGGTCAGCAGAACTATTCGGCCGGCGTAACGGCCGATGCGGTTCTGAAGCAACTCGTGGTTGCCGCCTGAACTCCATTCAGGGTCGCGAATCGAGGGAAATCGTATGCATGAAAAATCAATATCTGATGGCCATTCACGGCGGGATGTTCTGCGATTCGCCGCTGCATCTGCCGTTGGACTTTCCCTTCTTATCAGTCCTTTTGCAGTGTCCGCTGCACTTGCCCAGACGCCCGCGTCAGCAGGATCGACCGAGTTGCCTGCGAACTGGCGGGACATCAAGGAGGGAGTGGATGGGTATCCCGCGGGCCCCATGCTCGAGATCGCGCTGCGTCGTACCCACTCGGACAAACTTGAAATGTTCAAATGGCGCTCAGAATTCATTGCGATGTTGAGTGCGCAGCCGGGCCCACAGGTTGAGCGCGAATGGCGTTCAATTTGGGGCCTCCCCGAAAATTTGGGCGCCGGCACCTGGACCGGCATGACTTGGTGGGAGAATCAGCAGAGGTGGCAGGACATGGCCAATACTCTTTTTTCGAGCCCGGTTGCCGAGAAGTGGGAAAAGACGATCGACATGACACTAATTTTCGTCAAGCCACTCGACAACCATTTCAACCTTCGCACGCTGGCTCAGTCCGGCACGCAGGTGCTAGAAATGGGCCTCCTCGTCTTTCCTGCTACAGGTGCGAACGATACTGCAGCTGAGACATATCTGGATAGCCTGAAGAAGAACGGCGTCGAGACATACCGGTTTGCCATCTATCCAAACCCAAGCGGATTCTACGGTCCGTACACCGTTGCCTACAACAAGAACGGTCCCCCGGCCTCGCAGGGCGAGAAATGGTTCGTCTACATGGCGAGCTATGAATCGGCGGATGTGCGAACGCGGCTCCAGTCAAGCGACGATGTACGCAGCGCGTTCGAAAGACTCACGAGCTCGATGGTGAAAGAGCACTCGGACATACAAGTAATGGCACGCACCACTTCACAGGTGTGTTGCAAGAAAACGGGCAATTCGTGTTCACTCGATCCCGATGACTGCAAGGTTGGCATAATGGGTGGCGGTGACACCTGGGCTGGTAGCTGCGGTGAATGTCCGCAACCGTGCATGACGGATTACGATGTGTGCTCACGCGTCTCTCCCAGGACATGCTCCTTGGTCGGTGGCAAACCCGTCGACGCTTGTCCGGCGGCAAAGTGATTCAGCTGCTGGAAGGTAAACGAGGAACGAGGACAGTGGCGTCCGCATGGACACCCCGGACGTCGTTCTCCAGGGCCCACGACGGTTGCTTACATACAGCGGCAGCAGACCACTGCGGAAGCGTTGCAGGCTGGCGAGCTATGACGAGTGAAAACGCACGCGACAATCATCTTATGATCACATTCGCGGAGTTGGAGGCAGCGTTATGCCTCCGCCAGCAGCGCGCGGAGAAGGCCCTCGGGCCCAATCTCGAATTGAAACATTCGCCACATGGATATCGGAAGGGTCTCTACCCTAACGACTGGCGTAAAGATATTCGCTTTTTGGAGGGCTCAAAATCCTGAATGAAGGCAGCGTGGTACGAAAAGCAAGGACCGGCTCGCGACGTGCTGGTGGTCGGCGAAATGCCCGATCCAGTCCCAGCATCGGGAGAAGTTCGCATCCGTATTGCTGCGTCAGGCGTTAACCCCGGTGACATCAAGAAGCGTCAGAACGCGTTTGGATACGGCATGCCGTATCCTCGCGTGATTCCGCACAGTGACGGAGCAGGCCGTGTGGATCAGGTTGGCACCGGCGTCTCTTCTGAGTGGAAGGGCCGTTCAGTGTGGTGTTATGGAGCCCAGTCATATCGACCGTTTGGTACGGCAGCGGAATTTGTTGTCGTTCCGGTTGAGCAGATCGCTCAGTTGCCCGAAAATGTGTCGATGGAACAAGGTGCATGCATGGGCATTCCCGGCATCACTGCGCATCGCGCAGTCTACGTTGCTGGCGAGGTTCGCGGTCGCACCGTGATGGTGCAGGGCGCGGCGGGTGCTGTTGGACTCTGTGCCGTGGCGCTTGCACACCATGCAGGAGCGCGCGTCATTGGTGCTGTGCGTTCCGCCTCAGACCAGCCTGTAGCAGCGAAGGCTGGCGCTGATGGGCTGGTTCTAAACGATCAGAACCTGATTTCGAGAGTTCGAGAGCTCGCACCGCAGGGCGTTGACCACATTGTCGAGGTTGCGTTCGGAGCCAACGTCGAAGCTGACGTCGAACTTCTGAGGCAGGGCGGATCAATCGCCAGCTACGCGACTGACAACCCAACTCCGACAATTCCTTTTTGGCAAATGGTCTTTAAGAACATTCGTGTATTTTTTCTGGGCAGTGACGATTTCCCAAAAGAAGCAAAAATACAGGCGGCGCGGGACTTGAACGCTGCACTAGAGGCGGGGTGGTCAGGCTTCGAAATTGGCGAAAGGATACCCGTTGCAGATATCGCTCATGCGCACGAACTAGTGGAGCACCCGGTGCACCCTGGCCGCATTGTCGTTGTGCTGTGAGTGAAGGAGCCCTGAAAAAATGTGAGGGCCTTCACAAAAGATTATTTCCATAGTCCTTGCGTTGGCCAAATCTTCTTCTCTCGATTTCCTTTCGAGATCCCCTCCACAACGGGCATGGCAAACTCCAGAATCACTCGGATCATCTCGTCCAGCGAAGAGTTCGCGTTGCTCAGGAAGGCCCTCCATTGCGTTTGCCTATTGGGGATTTGTGGCCTTTTTGTGGGCCGAAAAATAGCCTGCATAGTTCGAACTGTTCGCGTCCCCTTGCAGCTGATGCGTATCGACGTTACTGCTTTTTCGGACGCGACGCCGGATGAGTACTCAACGCCGAAAAATGGTGTGAGGCGTTCGAGAAGGCACCGGCGTGATTCAGTCGGTACGCGGCTGGCACTGCATACCGCTCCCTTCGCGTGATCTACGCCTTAGCAAGCGTGACAGTAGTTGCAGCTGGAAGTACCCAAGGACAATGTATGTAATCCACGATGCGGTCGACACTCTCAACGCCCATATGTAACCGTATGGCCGAGTACGGTGTCCACGTATCCACGCCACGCCGAAGAACGATTATGGCTGGTTCACCATCCACTTCACCCAGGGCCAATTTCCACGGCCAGGACCAGCGATCGTAATTGAAGAAATAAGGAGCCTCCGTAAATTTGCCGGCAAATCTCTCGGCAACGTTGAGTCGAGCATCGTCGCTGAGTAGTTCGCGCACTCCCTCCCAGTCGCGGCGGTTGAAGCGCTCGACGTAGAGTTGCATAACTCGTTGCAACTCGGGGGTCACGTTGTGGGCCGGTTTTGTTGGCGGAGGCGATTGAGCCAGCTTGGTTCGAGCGCGATTAAGCGCGGCCTTCACCCCGCCCACCGTTGAATCGACTAGTTCCGCAATCTCCTCCAGCGAATAATCAAAAACGTCCTTCAGAAGCACGCATGCGCGCTCTTTCGGAGGCAGCGTCAACACCAGATGTTCAACCGCCTTTGCGGTCCCTAGAACCGGCTCTGCTGGCTCCGCAACATCGGGCATGGCGGCAGCGTTTTCGGCCTCATCCCGGACTCCTCTGCGTCGCAGAAAGTCGATACAGCGATTGTGGGCGATCCGGAATAGCCAAGGCTTTATCGGACGGGCGTCGTCGTACTTGTCAAGTTTCCTATATGCCTCGAATAACGCCTCCTGTACGACGTCTTCGCCGTCCATAACCGAACCGGTCATGCGCGCGCAGTAGCGATGCAGGCTTGGCCGGAGGTTGGAGATCGTCTCCAGAAACGCGAGGTAGCGTGCTTCGAATGGCCCGGAGTGTTCGATGTATTGATTCTCATTCAAACGGTTCATTGCATCCATCTCCACCCACCGATCTTCGATACACGCTACCTGCGAGGCCTACTTCATTTCACCGCCCAGTGCCAGTTTGTCGTCGACCGGAATCACGACCACGGAGAACGGAGTTCCCGCATCGTCCGAGAGCTGAGGAAACGGCGATCCGAACGGGTTCCCGCCAACCATTGCGTTGTCATAGTACGGCGCGAAAAGCATCACATGCGGATGCCAGTGGCCGATTCCTGGGCCAAGGCTCTGTTTCGCCGACCACATATATGCGAAAGTCACCTTATCTCTCTTGGGAAGCTCGCCTTTGGCGTAAGCCACCGCGACCGCCTCTGCGATTTCGTCAGGCTTCATGCCCTGGAACGCCAACTTCGTCCGCAGTTCGTAATACGGCATGACCTCCTGCACAGCGGGAGCCGTGAAGCAGATGGGCGCGCGCACAGTCGGATCGTAAACCAGGTCGCGGAACTGAGCGGGTGTGTAGGTTGGCGCTGAAAACCCTCTCATCACCATGCATACGGAACCGTTATCACCCTGTTCGGCTACTTCGAACCCTGTCTTCGTGAGGATCTTGATCGTAGCTCTGTCGGAGATATTCTCCGGCGCGGCGGTCCTGGCCAGAGCCACTTCGTCTGTGCGCGGCATCAGGTATTGCTCAATCGGCGGATAGTTCGATGTCTGCGCTTGACCAGGGGCAACCCACATCCCAACGATTAAAGCCACGTAAATCAGCATTATTTGTTTCATGTTTTCTTCTAGCTCATCCTTTCATCTCGTAATACGTATGCAGGAGGCGAAAGGATACGCGGAGATTGGGCAAAACTCTGGCCCAGGCATGGCATGGAATCCACGATCCGCAAGGCACTATACGATCCCGGATGCTCTGGCGATCAGAACTAGGCCTGTACAGATAATAAAGATCCCGACCACTCGCACCACGCGTTGACTGGCTGGTGCCAGGCGTTCAATAGTTATCACTGCTGCCACGACCGCCATTGCGCGGAGGTCCATGATTCCTACAACCAAAAGGATGGCCATCAGACCAGCACAGCAGACGCTGCAGTGGAATCCAAGGCGTAGGCCATGTCGCCAGGCCGTGCTGGCGTTAGCTGCCAGTGTGCAGTCGTTCCCCGACCCCTCATTGCAGCAGGCGAGGTGACGCGCCTTGCACCGGGTGAACTGGAATAAGCCAGCGATCAGTACGACCACGCCAGCCGCGACCGGCACAGCACGAGCCACTGCCAGCTGCTGCATCATCGCGGTTGTCAGTGCGATACCGATCAGATAAGCAGCAAGACCGAACAGCGTCCAAACGAAGAAATAACCAAGGCCCACGAGCAGCGTGTGCCAAGAGCGAAGCGTGCCGGCTACTCGGTCAAGCGACTGGCGGTAGCGCTGCAACATTGGAATTAATGATGGCAGCATCATCGCAACCATCATCACGACCCACATGCCAAGGAATGCTGCCATCGCGCGGATCCACGTGAAATTGGGTATACGCATCCAGACCATCGACATCGTCCAACCGCCCGGCATCCGCATTCCGCCCATTCCCGACATCGAGCGGCACAACAGTATCGTGATCGTGGCACTGGCAACGAACAGCAGCGCAGAGATACAGAAGAAGACTTGCTGTGATCCTTTATCACGCCCTTGAGCGTCGATGGTGCTGATGGTACGGTCACTACTTGTAGTCATAGCACTTCGCGGCCTCCGCATTTCAGCCGCATTTTTGCCGCAGAAGACGAGGTTAAGGAGCACTTGCGGCGCCTCGACCACGACGTGTGCGGGTCTATATGATTAGGAATCCTGAAAGAGAATGACCTGACTGCTGCCTGCCTGATGGCGATGGTGGATGATATCCCGATACTCCGGTGAACGATACCAGGCCTGGGCCCGATCGGGTGTCGGGAACTCCAAGATCGTAACGGTGTGCGGGTGGAGGTTGCCTTCAAGCACCTCCGCAACCGGTCCTCCCTTGACAATGAATCGCCCGCCGTACTGCGCAACGGCCGCATCGACTTGCTTGGCGTACGTGAGAATTTCCTCAAGATTGGTGATCGTAACAAGAGCGGTGACATATGCCGGCATGTATCGAGTTCTCCTTTCTTATCTTCGAGCTCGTGCCTATGTATCCCAAGAACTTGAATTGTGATTGGTCAGTGGCTCTTTAGCGCGCTTTCGCTTCTTCCTCGCGCCTTCGCAATGCCGCGGCGTAGGGGTCGGTTATGATATCGACCCACTTCGGGTTGGGCGTTGGCTCGGAGTCGTAATTGTCGTGCCAATTCCACCATTTGTATGGCGGCGTCTGGGGATAACCTTCTGGCGAATCCTCCCAGGTTTCCTGACGGCCGAGCGGCGTGATATCGAGGTAGCTCCAGACCGTCCCTAGTGCCTCGTCGCCACGGTTGTTGATGAAATATGTTCGAAACACTTTGTCGCCCTCACGAAAGAACACGTTGTGGCCGTGCCATTCGTTAACCCCGAAGTCCTTGTCGAAGCTGTTGGTAATCGTGTACCACGGCATCTCCCATCCCATCCGTGCCTTCACCCGAGCGATATAGGCCTGCGGCGCCCGTGAAGCCCAAGCGAGAGTGGTGTCGCGAGCGTTCAGGTGCGCGAGATGCGAAACCTGGTCGGCGCCGAGCGAGCAGCCGCGACAAGCGTGGTCGGGCCAGCCAAAGACACCCGGCTCGAAGAAGGCGCGATAGACGATCAACTGCCTGCGGCCCTCGAACAGATCGAGCAGGCTAACCTTGCCCTTGGGTCCCTGGAACTCGTACTTCTTCTCCACTGCCAACCACGGCATCCTTCGACGCTCAGCAGCGAGTGCGTCGCGGGAGCGAGTGAACGCTTTTTCCTTCACCAGGAGCTTTTGCCAAGCAGCTTCCCAGTCCTTCGGGGATACGACTGGAGGTGTCTTCATCGTGTCCAGCGATTTCTGATGTTCTTTGTCTCTTTCTTTGCCAATAGCCATACTCTTTCCTCTCCGATTTTCTGAAATTCAGGCAACTTCTCTTTGCGCACTCAACTTCTCGAGCCTGTCGTACTCATCATGACGGCGCCACCACGGGCCTGCCTAGTTGCGCCCTTTAGGCGCACGGTCAAGCCACGGATACATGCCCCACAGGGCGTCGACTCCGCGTGCATAGGTGGAATAGGAGTGGTAGACGACTCCGTCTTCCAACGCGAACGCGCTCATGCCCGGCCTTTCGCGATGGTATGTCGGGACGTCGACTCCACACATGGCTGCAAACTTGTCTTCTGCTCCGTCGCCGGCCGCCTGCCCCTCACGCCACTGTAAGGAGCCGGACCGTGCCGCTGCCTCCGGAGAGTATTCCGGTTCGCGACGGAAGTTGTACTCAATACCCTCACGTTGTTGTTTTTCAGTGTGCGAAGCGTGAAAGTCGAAATTGAAAGTAGCGTCCTGCGAAGATGCCCAAGGAAACGTCCAGCCCATCCTCCGCTTGTATGCTTGCAGCTTCGGAAGCGGGGCCCGCGATACAGCCCACAGCATGACGTCATGATTTGCGAGATGAACCGCGATACCGTTGAAGCCATCCGCAATCGCGGAACAGGACGAGCACCCGGCGGCATAGTCTGGTCCGAACATAAAGTGATATACCAGCAGTTGCGAGCGTCCCCGGAAAAGATCTTTTAACGATGCGCTCCCGTCATCGGTGTCGAAGCGATGGTCCTTGTCAACCCGAACCCACGGCAATGCCTGACGCTGGAGAGCAAGTTCGCCTTAAGCAGCTCTAGCCGAGCCGCCAGCCATTGTTCGCGCGTCCCCGTCTTATGAGCCGTCATGGTGATTGTCTCCTTTCGTGAGTCTTCAGACCTTTCTTGGGATGCATTCGGTGTGCCGGTCACGCGACTTTGGTGACGTTCTCCGGCGTGAAAGCTGCGAACTGGTGCTCGAGGGCCTTGGCTACACCGCTGCGCCAGCTATCAGCGATGGACGCTGACATGACATCAGGGAAGATGTCCTCGTCCCCTTTGTCTACTCCATCGAAGATCGACCGCGCTACGGACTCGGGAGCTGTTTTTGGTATATCCAGGCCACGAGTCATATCGGTGTCCACCGGACCAGAGAAAACGGCATGAACCATCAGACCTCGTTGAGCCCCTAGGGCACGCAGCGATTGTGTCAACGAGAATGCGGCGGCTTTCGATATCGAGTAAGCAGGGCTGAATGGCACGGCCGCCAGTGCCGCTAACGACAGGACGTTGACGATCGCTCCGTGAGTTTGAGTCAGCAACGGCAGGAACGCTTGGGTTACGCCCCACGTTCCGAAAAGATTAACTGCGAGATGCCGTTCGATCCCGGCTCGATTACTAAGGTCATCATGAAGATCTATCCCGGCGTTGTTGATGAGAACATCGAGAGAATCGACGTTGTTGGCAGATTCCCGGATCTGCGCCGCGTTGGTTACGTCTAGGATCAGGCAATTGACGCGCTCATCGGAATGTGCGAAGGGCCGGCGCGTAGCTGCATACACCCGCTTCGCGCCTCTTTTCAGGGCCTCGTCAACCAGAGCCCGTCCGATCCCACGGTTCGCGCCGGTAATTAGGATTGTTTTACGCTCGATGTTCATACGTTTCTCCTATGATGAGTATCCATTTCCATGTGTTGTCGTCTGCGTACCTGAAGGAAACCCTTCATTTGTTTCCGCGTTCATCCTGTTTCGGATCCGCGGAGGCGCACGTCAGCGCTCACGTCTTTGCGATACCGTTTTGCCCAGCGGCACATGCCCCTGAGTGGAGCGATGATTGTCCTGCCCGGTTCAGTCAAAGAATATTCCACGGCCGCAGGCTTCTCTTGCGCTACACGCCTGGCGATCAAGCCCGCAGACTCAAGGCTGCGGAGAGTTCTGGTGAGCATGCGCTGCGACACCCTCCCGAGTTGGCGGCGCAACTGGCCATGGCGATACGATCTTTCCTTAAGCGAAAACAATATTTTTGGTGTCCATCTGCCAATAAAGATTGATGAGGACATTCTTGATACTTGTGTCGCATTCATGTCGCTCTTCCTTCTGCGAAAACGTCGCTGCGAAATAACCCTTCGGCTTTGTTTCTCACGCCTTTTTTTCGTGGTCGGCACCTTCCCAGCTTGCCAAGCTCGCGTCCAAGGCGCAATTAGGAACATGCATGTGCCTGGGGACTGTGGGTCTCTCTCTTCATGCATCCCCTTTCATCAGCTAATACGGCTGGGACCAAAGGAAGGATACGGAGGAATTCACAAATCTCGCGATGAGAGATGCCCCTGGTGGTGCGAGTTCATGCACCCTGCTACTTCGCCACTGGTGGGGCGAACCGCGTGCTGCGGATCGCACGCGACTGTTGAACTGGGCGTAACTCCCAACCTCAGTCCAGCAACGCACCTCCGATTGGATTACGGTGTTGGCGTGCAGCTATCGTCGTTGATAAATTCGTTGTACCAGTTCGTCTCCCATGTCTTACCGTTGTCCTTTGAGAACGCCTGTTCCCACTTTGCTATGACCGGCAAACCCTTTAGGTTTAACGCCTGCTCCCACTTCGCTGGAAACTGCGCAGCTTTCGGGGGCACTGTCCAGGTGAAGCGCACCAGAATGGGTAAACCGTTGAAGGTATCCGAGCCTTCGAATATCCCTATGTTGCCCTCGAACTTTCCGGCAACTGGCGGCTGAATAACTCCTTCAGAGAAGGTGTTATCGACCCAGTAGATGCGCCAAAGCCCGGTCTTGGCATCGTAGGTCCGAACGGTCACTCCAACAAAATCCTTCCAGTAGCTGGCCTTCCAATAATCAATATTGCCGATGCCTCCGGGCAGAGGACTACCTTCATCACAAGTAATAAAATCGTCCCATTCGTTAGAGCCCGCGAGTCGTTTTTTGAGCCGGTGGTTGGGCATTCTCCATTTCCCGTAAATGAAATCGAAGTCGTGAGAGCCGTCTCTCACCGCTGCTGATTTCACAGAATTCGAATTCTGAGCCGTAGCAGTGGACAGCAGTGTGCAAAGACTTAGAACGCTAAGCGCAAAGATGGAAGCAACGCGAACAAGTGTTTTCAAATCGGCAGACTCCTTTCCGGCAGCGCCGCGAGATTGCGAATGTCAGTGACAGGCCTTCTGCTTCGGCTGTTTCGAATCCTGCTGTTGCTGCACGCCTGTTCCTAGATCGTCGGAATAACCGGCCTTCAGGCGAGACCACTGCGGCCGGGGACGTCCGTTACTTCGTAAGGTGTCCATAATGTCCCCTTGGGGCCAGCCGGTCGGCGAGTCCTCCCAAGTCTCCTGCCGTCCGTAGACGGTCAGGTCAAGCAAGCGATAATTGTTGTCCATGGCCTCGACGCCGCGGATTGTGGTCCAGTAAGTCTCGAAGACCTTCTTTCCTTGGCGCAAATAGCACACCAGGTGCATCCGGCCGGGTCGTTTCGGCGAAGGAAGCAACGTGTTAAGCGAGTCCTTGGCCGAGTACCACGGCACTTCCCATCCCATGAAGTCGCGGTAGCGCGCACTCTCTTCGTATGGTCCCTGACAAAACACCGCGAAGGTGACATCGCGAGAATGCACATAGGACAGTTCGCGGACCTGCGACGTAACCCACGTGCAGCCCTCGCACTGCTCCGGCGCTGGCTTGCCGGTAAACCACATGAAGTAGTACGCAATGAGCTGTTGGCGGCCTTCAAACGCGTCCAACAGGGTCACCCGGCCACGTTTATCGATGAGTGGCGCATTGCCATCTACCTCGATCATGGGCAGCCTTCGCCGGGCGGCCGCAATGGCATCTCCTTCATGCGTATGGGCCTTCTCGCGAATCCGCAATCGATCGACCTCTGCTTGGAACGTGTTGCGATCGACTATCTTCGGAACTGCAGGTTCACTTTTGAACATGTCTTTCACATTGCCCTCCTTTCTGAGGTGATAATTGTGAGACTAAAGCGACGCGCGAGGATTAAATTTGGAGACATACCTTGCCAAAGTGCTTCTGGGCTTCGAAGTACTTGAATGCAGCAGCGATTTCCTGCAGGGGAAACTGGCGATCAATTACCGGCTTGAGGCGATTCGCAGTTATGGCTCGAATCATGTCTTCTTGATCGGCTCTGCTGCCTATAAAGATCCCGCTGATACGGATCTGATTTGAAAACAACGCCGGAATCGCCACTTCTCCTCCGAAGCCTGTCAACACTCCGATCAAGGCGATGTGTCCCCCCATCCTGCAGGCTGTTACTGATTGCATCAGCGTTCCAGGTCCACCGACCTCAATGACATGATCAACTCCAAGTCCGTCCGTCAACTCCTTTACCTTATTGCCCCACTCCGGTACCGCCTTATAGTTGATCACGGCGTCGGCGCCCAGTCGCTTCAATTTCTCCAACTTCTCGTCAGAGGATGAGGTAGCGATGACTAGTGCCCCAGCAGCTTTTGCGAATTGCAGAGCAAACAGCGATACACCACCAGTGCCCAGGATCAGTACCGTGTCGCCAGGCTTGACCCGGCCACGTACCACCAAGCCTCTCCACGCGGTCACTGCGGCACAAGGAAGTGTCGCCACCTCAGCATGGGTGTAGCCGGCGGGCGACTTTGTAAATGCGTGTGCCGGCATACATACGTATTCGCGTGCATAGCCGTCAATGCTCTCCCCGGGTATATCCCTTCTGGTCGTGGGCGTCATTTCGCCTCCCAGCCAATACGGCCAAAACGTGCTGACCACGTGATCCCCGACCTTGAACTCGTCGACATTCTCGCCGACCGCAACCACTTCTCCCGACCCATCGGTCATGGGAATGCGACCACCTGCACATGGGATTTTTCCGCTCACCACCATGTAGTCATGGAAGTTCAGTGAACTTGCACGAATTCTGACCACCAGTCCACCTCGCGGGGCCTCGCCATGATTCTCATCGAGCAATTCGATGGTTTCTAACTGTCCCGGCGCTCTGAGCCTTGCTGCCTTCATGACCGACTCCTTGTGATTGCTCGTTGCCATTTCATTTTCTCCTGCTTGTATTGGTTGCTCATTCTGCGGTTCGCGTCTTTCCAATGAGTAAAACCGGCAAAACGGCGAAACTCATCGGTACTCGAAAAGTTTTTTTGTGCTCAGATCGTGCGACTCCGACGATCGATTTTGAGAGAACCTCAAGAACTTGCTGCGGATTTGTTGCCAGCTTGCCACGCGTTCATACCTCTTTTCTTTCCAGTTGTGTGGCGCAGAGAAAAGGATGCCGTTTCCGCGAAACCTGACGAAGTGCCTTGGTTCGTCATCGATCAGGTAATCGGCATCAATAATTCCCTTGTCACCGCAAAAAACGATGTTGCGCTCGGGAATAAAAGGAAAGTGCCTTCTCAACCAGCGGTACTTGGCCGCAAATGACTCAGGGATATCCATTGCCGCCGAGACAATAAATACCTCATGTGTGCGCGCGAGTTCCCGAACAACTTCTTGCGCATCCCTGATCACCTCAAGGCTGTCAAAGAAACCTTCATCGCGCAGGATCTGACGCACGGCTCCATAGCGGCCAACTGGAACGAAATCTTCCAAGTGCTTGCCCACGAGATTTTCCGCGAGCAGATCTTCTCCGAACCAGAGGTTGTACCGGCGAATGTGCTCCTTAACGCTATCTGCGATGGTTTCGTCCATGTCGATGGCGATGCGTAGCCGCTCGTCTGCAGCCCGACGAACCCGGCGGTTTTCTTTCATCAGCTTGAGAACCAGGCAAGTTCCGACCAGAGCGATCGAAACGGCGTTAGCTGAGGCCAGGGCAACCGCTCGAATTGCCAACCCGTAACAGAACCAGAGGCTTACCCCGCTCACATACAACCACAACATCGAATACGGCAAGTCCTTTCCGCCGGTTGTCCATGTCTTGCGGATTTGCGGCGCAAACGCGATCGTGCTCGTGATGGCTGCCACAATCCCCAGAAGCGCTACAGTTGTTCGGTCATGCATAGGCCTGGCGATTTCAATCGCTCTCGTCTCTGAAGCTTTCTAGTGGGAATTGTGCTATCGGCGAGCGATTCCGTCCAATGATCTTTTGGCCTTGCTTTGATAACCTATAGTTATGGACCTCAGTATTGAACAGCTGCGGGCTGTGGTTGTGCTGGCAGAACACTTGCACTTCGGCCGGGCTGCCGCAGCCCTCTACGTTTCGCAGCCAGCACTCACGAAGCAAATCCACAAAATCGAGAGCACACTGGGTGGCCCGCTTTTCACGAGGAAACCGCGTGAACTGACGCTTACTCGTGCCGGCGCAGTATTGGTGGAACACGCTCGATCAGTGATTCGCAACACCCAACTTGCAATCGACGTATCCCGGAGTGCGCTGCAGGGGGAAGCCGGACTTTTACGCATTGGATTTGGTCTCTCATCGCTCGCGATTGGTCTGCCTGAGATCGTTCAGCGATTCCGGCGGCGTTTTCCGCTCGTGCAGATTTCTATGCGCGAACTGTCCACACCTCCGCAGTTGGAAGAACTCGAAAACCGCACGTTGGACATCGGTTTCGTGCGGCTGCCCGTCTCTCGAGTTGAAATCGCCACAATTCCGTTATTCACGGACCGGTTGATGATCGCAGTTCAACGGCGAAGTGGTCAGAATGTACGTGGAGGATTGAAGGCGTTTGCCCGTGAACCCTTTATATTGGTGGCTCGACACGGCTCTGCGAGCCTTCACGATCACATCATACGAACCTGCCACGCGGCTGGATTCGTGCCCCGAATCGTGCAGGAGGCCGGAGAACTCTTTACTGTGCTCAGATTCGTTCAGTCTGGCGTGGGCGTTGCGCTTGTACCGCAATCGTCCGACATCATGAAGGTTCCGGGAATCAAATACGTCGAAACAGGAATTTCGGAAGCACAGTGGAAGGTTGGAGTCGCTTATCACAATGCCTCCTCATCCGATCCTGCCGTTCGCAACTTCGTGTCTGCGGTCCGACAGCAGTTCCACTCGGGAACGATGAGGTGGAAAAGCTAGACTTAAGCATAGGGGGGTTATAAATGATTTCGACGAATCCGTCTGAGGAGCCGCATCCTTCCGAGCGCAGAAGCGAGCGCTTTAGCCAGCTCGCCGACCCCCTACGCCGCGAAATCAACCTGCATTGTTACCGGATGCTTGGTTCGCTGCACGACGCCGAGGACCTCGTGCAGGAGACTTACTTGCGAGCATGGCGCAACTTCTCAAGCTTTGAGGGGGGATCAATGCGCGCCTGGCTCTACCGTATCGCAACCAATGCCTGCCTGAATGCGCTCGAAAGCCGCAAACAGGCCCGGCGTTTTCTGCCCGACCAGATTGGACCGGCTAGCGTCCCCATGCTCGGTCGTGGCCCTACTGCCGAGGTGCCGTGGCTTGAGCCATACCCAGACTCGAACCTGGAATGGGTGCCTGATGGCGCGCCGAATCCTGAGGCGCGATACTGCCTTCGCGAATCCGTGCAGCTCGCTTTTATCGCTGCCATTCAGGAGCTGCCCCCGCGACAGCGCGCCGCGCTCCTGCTATGCGATGTTCTGGGCTGGGGTGCGGCCGAGGCAGCAACCCTGCTGGACAGTTCGGTCGCTTCAATCAACAGCGCTCTCTCCCGGGCGCGGAAGACACTTTCGGGGGACCATTCGGAGCGCCGGTCACCGATTACTTGCGTACAAGAGGCCTCGCAGCAAGAGCTCCTCGGCCGGTATCTTCGTGCTTGGGAAAACTGGGATCTGGACGGCTTCGTAGCACTCCTCAAAGAAGACGCGACCGTCGCGATGCCGCCATGGCGAGAGTGGTTTGCGGGACGCGAAGCCATCCGCACGTTCACGGCCTTGGCTTGGAAGACCTGTCGCAGGTTCCGCTTTTTGCCCGCAGGAGCGAACCGCCAACCCGCATTCGCAGCCTATGAGCTCTCTGAAGACAGCAGCCATTTTGCCGCGCGCGCCATCCACGTGCTGACGGTCGAGAACGACTTGATCTCGACAGCAACGATATTTGTTCCGCCTACCGGGCCGCGTTTGTTTCCCGCTTTTGGACTTCCACTCAGAGTTTCCAACACGGTGGCTGGCGCGGGATAAACTCGCACGTGCCGCGGATGGAGATCCCGGTAAGCTCCGCAACCGCTGGCCTGGCCCGCGAGGTACATCCACCATTGCTCTCCTCGCTTCACAGCCCCCGCATCGACGATTTCCGAGCCATACGATGGGAATCGAGGGATCGCGAGGATCAAAGATCGATCTTGCAGCTCAAAGTCATTGTAAGGAACGCTGAGGAATTGATACTGGACTGCTAAATGGACAGGCGTACCGATCTTCTCAGTTGTGTGAGTCCGTCAGCTGTGCGTTGCCGTAGAACTTAACTTTTCCATCAACGACGACGGCAATGTATCGCCGCTGCTGCAAAAACTGCATGACCTTCTTTCCTTGGCGTGCCAATTGTGCCCAACGAGAGGGTGTCTCCGGATTCTGTTCGAGACCGCGTAGTTCATGGCCCTCAAATTGAAAATCCACTTCGCGCAAGCGGGATCGACTCGTGCGCCGGACGGGAAAAGTGCGGCCCTCCAGAGTCACGCACCTGGCATTTTCGGCCAATGCCTGTTGCCAGACCAAAATTAACGTCTCTTCTTCTAGGTCCGCGGCCATCGTTTCTCATCCGTCGAACTGCCGAACGTGCCGTCAATCCTTCTCATGATCCGTTCTGCCCACTGCACGGCGGAGCCTACTAGTGACTCAGTTCGCGGGCTCGGTCGGCTGTCGTGTAGATCCTCCGTCGTCTTTAGATGACGAGAGACAAGAATACTCGCCATGATTCCTAAGACCCGTTTTCGTCCTTCTTCCATCTGATTCACCATTACGCATGAGCTGGTTTCGCTAGGCCATCCAAGAGCGGTCTTCTGCTCTTTCGTTCTAATCGTTCTAGCCGATGATCAAACCTCGCTTTAATTTCACTATATGGGCCTGGCGCGATGTCGCCCATTTGAATTGCGCGCCGAAGTTCATCGAGCGCCTGCTTTACGACTTCTTGAGCTTGCTCTGGATCGCGCGCTTTGCGTTCGCAGTAAATCGCTAGCTGTTCGTATGCCTCGTAGCCGTGCCGCGAATTTCCGAGTGCGTCTTTCCAGAGTTCACAAGCCAATTCGAAATCACCTTGGCGCTTCGCAAGTCGCGCGAGTGATCGCCGGGCTACTCGATCTGTTTCGATGGGCAAAAAGGAAGCGATGGACTTCTCGTAAAGGCTGCGGGCTCTCGTGTCTTCTCCTCGCTTTTCGCAAATGCGGGAAACCCCAAACAGTTCGAGTCCGTCTTGACCCAAGGTTTCAACATCGCTAAGCAACGAAAGAATTCGGCTGGACAATGCTGCCAGTCCACGCAGGTCCAGTTGGTTGTGATTGAGCACAGGAACTAGCCGTTCAGGTGGGCCTCCGCGCAAGTAATCGAAATAGATTTGTGGGATCAGTCCCGAGCGCAGGTCGGCTCCTCGATCCCAGCCTAAGACGTGGCGTTCAAGCTGGGACAGTCGTACCGAACCAAGTCGCAGCCGCCAGAGGTGCCGCGCCGGGTGAAGGAAATCGAGATGCGCCCGGGGAGTCGGCACCGAGATCTTGCGGGTCATGCGATAGCGGGTTTCGAGCAGCGGCCAATCGAAGCTCTTCCCGTTGAACGTGACGAGGACCGGGCGTTCCGCGAGTCGTTCCCCCAATGCAAACAGCAAAGAGCGCTCGTCGCTGTACTCCCGCATGAACAACTGTTCAATTTCAAGTCCCCCACCTTCGCACCACGCAATGCCCACGAGAAACGGATAAGTACCACTCCCACCCGAAAGGCCGGTAGTTTCTGTGTCGAGAAAGAGCCATTCGTTGGTGTCGGCTATCTCCTCTGGCGCATCTGGCAATAACAACTTTAGAGCGCTCAGATCAGGCGAAAAGCTCGGCGGCTGAGCACACCAACAGCGTACCGAAAGAAACTCACCGTACTGATTTGTCTTCGTTGTAGCACCGAGAACCTTGGCGAGGCGGTCCAGGTCCGGTCGGACAATGTGGCGCGATATTCCATCATCCCCCAGCAAAGTCGGAGCCGTGCTCTCCGCTGGCGCTGAACGTGGCGGCCGCTGCAGAGCCTTCAGGCTGGTGTAACGCATGCTCATGCCGTTTCTGCCGTCGTCTCAAGGAACTCAGTGTTCCCGCACAATCGACCGAGAATCTCAAGGGCAACCTCTTTGGTCCTCTCGCCATGATCAGCGGTGGGCCCGACGCAAGATGGGCACCCGTTATCGCACGGGCATGCACCGATGAGTTCCAGCGTCCGGTTTAACAACGTGTCGCAGGCGCGATACAGCGGGTCGCTAAATCCGATTCCGCCTGGGTAGGCGTCATAAATGTAGAGGTTGGGCTCGAAGAACTCTTTGTCCTCACTAGTGTTCGCCGGTTCTGCGAAATCCTCCCACTTGATCTCGGTCGCCGCGCTGGGAGGCCGTTCACCCACAGCCGTGCCAAGGTCACGGCGATCACACATCATTAGCAGTGTCGCCACGGACCCAAGCGCGTACAGCAAGCCAAAGATCCCGTTCTGACGCTCAGAGAGACTGAACGGCAAATCTGTTAGCAAGGTGTGTCCCAGGGTCAGCCAAAACGACGTCGTGTGCATCTCGTTTTCCGGCAGTTCGAGCTTCCCGGAGCCAACGTTTTCATTGGTAAAGAACTTGATCTTTTTGAAACCTACAACTTGCGACCTCACCAGAACATCGCCATGCGCACGTGCCGCTGGCCCGGCGATGGTCTCCTCTTCAGCCACTTCGAGCACGCGAACTTGTGTGTACCGGATCGCATCCGTGTAGTAGTCCACGTAAACCGGCTTCACATAAGCTTTGCGTTTGTCGAAATCCAAGTGCTCGACGTGGTATTGCTGCCCCTGGTGGATATAGATCGCTTTCGGATGAACGGTCGTCAGCGCGGAAGAGAAATCGACTTCGCCAATGACCTCCGGCTTGCCTTTGTTTTCTCCCGTGGTATCGATGATCACGAAATTGTCTGATGTGACCGATCGCAAGCTGATCGTGTCTGCCGGGTAGGCTTCGTCGATCCAATGCCAGTCACCGCCGCTCTTGTGCAGGAATCCTGCTTCCCCGAGTTGCTCACACAGTTCTGGAAGGTCCACATTGCTGAACCCTTCATCCGGCGAAATGGGCAGCTCGAATGCGGCGCATTTCAAGTGGTTGACCAGAATCTCAAGATTGTCCGGTTGAATGTGCGCCTGCTCGGGCGAGTTCCCAAAGAAATAGTCGGGATGCTGGACGATGAACTGATCGAGGGGAGCCGATGATGCAACGAACACAGCACACGAGCTTCCGGTACGTCGGCCCGCGCGCCCTGCTCTCTGCCAGGTGGATGCAATCGATCCCGGATATCCAGCCATCACGCAAGCATCGAGCGAACCTACATCGATTCCAAGTTCAAGCGCATTCGTGGCGACCACTCCGAGAATGCGGCCGTCGCGCAGACCACGTTCAATCTCACGCCGTTCTCCCGGCAGATACCCTCCACGGTAGCCACGAATCGGTTCTGGCTGGCCTGGCTTTGGCGAGTTCGCTTGCTGCAGGTAGGTCAGAATGACTTCGGTATGCAGACGGCTGTTGGCAAACACAATCGTCTGCAACTTGCGGCCGAGGATCTCTTTTGCAACACGCGTGGCTTCATTGATGTAGCTGCGGCGAATGCCGAGATTTCGGTTCACCATCGGCGGATTGTAGAACACGAAAAGCTTCTCGCCGGCGGGTGCGCCGTTCTCCTCGACAACTTCGACTTCCTTTCCGATCAGTTGCGATGCCAAGTCGCCAGGGTTTGCGATGGTTGCGGAACAACAGATGAACTGTGGATCGGAACCATAGAATTTCGCAATGCGCCTGAGCCGCCTGAGTACATTGGCCAGATGGCTCCCGAACACGCCGCGATAGGTGTGCAACTCATCAAGCACGATATAGCGCAAGTTCTCGAACAGGCGCATCCATTTTGTATGGTGCGGAAGGATGCCAGTGTGCAGCATGTCCGGATTGGTCAGAACGATGTGGCCGCGCTCCCGGATTGCTTTTCGGGCATCGCTGGGAGTATCGCCGTCGTAGGTGAACACTCCGAAGCTGTCGTCGAGACGTTTCGCCAAGTCCTGCAATTCAGCCAGCTGATCCTGAGCCAGCGCTTTTGTTGGAAATAAATACAGCGCGCGGGTATCGGCATTTTCCAAAACCGCATTTAATACCGGCAAGTTGTAGCAGAGGGTCTTGCCTGAGGCGGTAGGAGTCACCACGACTACGTTCTTGCCATTGCGTACCAATTCGGCGGTTGCGGCTTGGTGCGAATACAACTCGCGGATTCCCTTAGCCCGATATGCCTCAGCCAAGGCACTTGTCACCCAAGTTGGTACGGGACGAAACTTGGCATCTCGGGCAGGAATCTGCCGCAGCGCTGTGAGCACCTCCTCCTGCCGATAGCGAGCGACCAATGATCCGAGGATGTTATGAACCGTTTCAAGATTTGCTGGCGGGCGCGGCGCTAAGGACTGGAAAGCGGACATGAGGGACTCCGGCTGTATTCGCCTTTTATTCGCCTAGCCTAGCACCCTCATTCCTCGTGGCGCAATACCGATGGTGTTCCCAGTTCTTGGGGCAAACTGGCACGTGGGAGTACTGCGACGTCAATGAAGAGCCAGACCGTTGGAATCGCGAAACCAACCTCATTATCATTGGCTAGAACACGCATGCAACGTGACTTATTGCTCATAACCGGAATTCCAGGAACGGGCAAAACCTGGTATGGCGGTCAGTTCGCCAATCAGTTTGGTTTTATACATTACGATCTTGAAGAGCAATCGACGTTGCACCTCCTCGCTGCCAATCCAGCCCAATTCATTACCGAACTTGCCAGTCGTACCGAAAATGTGGTGGTCACGTGGGGCTTCGTGCCCGACGCGACGCAGACAGCGCTAGTGTTTCAATTCAGGAATGCCGGATTCAAGGTGTTCTGGTTCGATGGTAATCGCCCTGCAGCGTTGCGTGAATTTCAGAAGCGCAATACTGTTCCCGAAGAGTTGTTTTACGCTCAGATGTATCGGATCGAAAACTCCAGAATAATCGCACAGCTTAAGCCGATGACTATCAATTCGTTCGACGATGAGGGTCGATTTAAACCAGCGAGTGAACTCCTTTCGGAAATGAAACGTTCATGAAACCCCACGAATACCTTCGCTACTATTTCCTTGAAGACTATCTCTTCAGAGACGTTCATGCCGCCTTTGCGACTAACAAGACGCTCACGTCCGAAGAATTCCTGGCGATCATTATCTGGAAAGCAAATCGCCAAAAAACAAACGTGGTAGCCGGCGTCTTGGCCTCTGAAAAAAGTATTGGAGCACTCATGAAGCAGGTGGCGGAAGCGGCGGATGTAGAGAAGGTCAAATTGCTGATCGAAATTGGCGGCATCGGCATTCCTGTTGCCTCGGCAATCCTCACAGTCTGCTATCCAGAGACATTTACTGTCATCGATTACCGCTCCTGTGCGTCCTTGGCAAAGATCCTCGGATTGGAGCAGAAAGCACTTAGAAAGCAGTTTGGCGGAGATCCCGTAGCAAGTCCCAAAGCCTACCTCGCATACACCAAGTGCTGCAAAACCCAGGCCGACAAAAACGGTCTGGAGCTTAGGGAGTATGACCGGATTCTTTGGGGAATGGATTTTTACGAAGGAAAAGACGGCCTAAAGGAACTCGCCGCACCTCTGAAATAGGGGCGATCTCATGCGGAAAGTGGCAATTCCATTTGCCTCGCTGCTCCGAGCTTCCGAACATACTTCTTGAGGAAGGCTCGGGCGTACTGGTTGACAAGTTTAGAGTCATCGTCGTGGCGCATAACGAGACAGGTCTCGAATGACAGAGCTGGATCGGAGAGCGGTCGCACAACTACATCAGCTGCCGGTGTTCCTCCAGCACTCGGCTTTGGCAAAATAGCCACACCGGCCCGTTCTGAAACCAAGTGAAAGGCCTGCTCCGCGTTAATGACCCCGTGTGCCTGCCGAAAAGGGATTCCGCTTTTAGCGGCCGTTTCTAAAATTGTGTCGTGGATGACTGTGTTCACGTTTCGTGGGAGTAGTATCCATTCGTCGTTTGCAAAATCGTCGAGAGTGATTCGCTCCTTCTGCGCCGCCGCGTGCCCGTCAGAAAAGACAGCGCAGAGCCGCGTTTCGGCAAAAGGGACAGCAGTCAGCTTTGCATCGGTCGGTGGAGCTGTGACGAGGGCTAAATGCAGCTCATTTGTAAGCACACTTCTGACCAGCTCCATAGCAAACAACGTCGTCAAGCGCACTTTGAGCTTTGGAAATAACGGCAACCGGATCGTCAGCAGTGTCGAGATCCACGAGTGGTCGGCGTGAGTTGGATGTCCGACCAGCAGCACGTTGTCATATCCATGATGTGCTGCCCTGGCCATATGAATGGCGCGATCGGCGTGCAAGAGAGCCGAACGTGCTTCTTCAACGAACATGCGCCCCGCCTCTGTCAGTTGGGCACCCCTCTTCCTGTCGCGAATAATTAACTGGAACCCGTATTGTTTTTCGAGTGCTGTAATCTGGCGGCTGAAAGCTGGCTGGCTAATTCGCAAGCGATGTGCGGCTCGCGTGAAGTTCAATTCTTCCGCCAGAACGACTACCGAATACAAATGCCGGACATCAAGCTGGGGGAGCATGGGTGCAGAGGGGTCCGACTCGGCCTTTCGGAGTTACCCCACGTCTATTAAAGGAACCTGCAGGAAGAAAAAAGTATGAAGAAGAACTTTGCGTCCGTTTACGGGTTTGGTGCTCTATAGAAGGAAGAAGTCTGCCTTGACGTGTCCGATCTCTCAATGGCAGGCTACTTCAATGAATCTGCAGGAGTTTCGTGACTCGGTCTTGACCGACCAGCCGCCTGCACACCTCAATTTCGCGCTCTCGGGGTTGTGGTGGGATGCCAAAGGCGACTGGACTAGAGCTCACGAATCGGCGCAGCAAGACGAGGGTCCGGCTGGTGCCTGGGTACATGCGTACCTACACCGTAAGGAAGGTGATTCGTCGAACGCTGCATATTGGTATCAGCGTGCCGGTAAGCCTCCGTGCTGCAGTTCGGTCCAGGACGAGTGGGCTGCAATTGCGGAAGCTCTCCTCGGCTGAGCTGCGCCGCAATGCGGGTGTTGCGCGCCCGACGTTTGTCGAACTCTGGCCATCTAATTACCACTGAGGTCGAGGCCGTTCCAGATGTCCAGCCAAGAAGTCGGGCCAGAGTGGATTCTTTCGACCTTCACTTCACCGAGTCCGGGCACCCAAGACCACATCAATGAATTGGTTGCCGTTGCACGCCGGCTTTGGCCTCGAATCCAGGCGCATGCGGTTAGGGAGCAACCACACAAGAGTCCTGATGATGCAATCACAATTGCATCGGACGTTTGGGAGTCTACGCTCCAATCGGTTGGCAAGACAATCGTCAGGTCGAACGGCAGAGGGATACAAATCCGCGACGTCGATGCCTACCTCTTCGGTATTTTCATTCATCGCTTCAATCGGGCATTGAGAAAGGAACGCAAAAGAAGGGAGATGCTCCAGTATTTCCCATCTACGCGTGACCTTGAGATTCTCCGGCAAGCTCATGATTCGAAGGCAGCGCGGGACATCGAACAATCTGCCCAGGCGAAGGAAGCAGTTCGGAATCTGGACGAGTGGCCACGCAAAGTCTGGATAGCCCGCAAGTACGGTTATTCTTTTCCTGAGATTGCTTCCTTCCTCGGCATGTCCGAGGCACAGGTCAAGCTCAGATTTCGGTATGCGCTTGCCCGGCTCAGGGAGAAGTTGGGACTTTGAAGCGTTTTAATCGGAGTTGGCTGTACACTTTGTCGTCGTACAATCCAGAGTTGGTTGAGGCAGGCGAATTCTGAAGGAACGAGAAGACTTCAGCATCGAGGAACAGCGGATACTTGATCTGCTTGATCGGGGTCTATCCAAAGAGTTTCCAAACCCAGGGAGAGTCGGATGCCCTGATCCATCAGTGCTCAGAGGAATCGCGCAGCATAAGATCCCACTATCGCACGCGGATCAATGGCTGAACCATCTCAGTGCGTGTACTCCGTGCTTTCAGGACTTTCGAAGATTCCGCGCCGAAGCAACCGCGAGTCGGCGCCGAGCATTTCAGATGGCACTCGCAGCCGCGGCGGTTCTTCTCATCATCATCGGAGGACTGCTCTTGCTACGCAGTCGGCCATCCATCGAAACAGCTACAGTGACAATCGACCTTCGGGAGCGTTCGGTCGCTCGCGGAGAAAATCCTCCTGAAAACAATCAATCGCCGATCGAACTCTCACGCCAAGCGAAACATCTGGTTTTGGACTTGCCTGTCGGAAGCAAGGAAGGCAACTACGAATTGGCCGTGCTTCGCAGTAGCGGCGAAGAGATCAGAAGCACAACGGGAGTGGCGCAACTGGAGAATCACACGGTCGTCTTGAATGCGAACATCGATTTGGCAGCGGTTCCGCCGGGCTCGTATTTTCTGGGCGTCCGGCAACCCGGACTGGAGTGGACCCGATACCTGGTTCGCGTAAGGTGAACGCGTGAAAAACAAGAAGAAACCACCTAAGAAGAATTCCCGTGTGCCGAAGCAGCCCGCTCGGTCGGATCGCCTCAAGGGCTGGACACAGATCGCGAAATTTCTAGGGCAACCAGTTGCGGTTGCGCAACGTTGGACGAAATCTGGAATGCCCATAACTCGGGAGGGTCGGTTTATGACAGCGTCTACCGAGGAACTGAGTAGATATATGGGGCGGGAGGCCGGTCTCGATGTTCCCGTTCACATTGCGACCGAGGATATGGATTTATCGGCCGACTTGAAACGAGCCCTTTCGTACGCGCGGCATGGCAGTAAGCGCGCTAAGAAATCGTAGTTGCGCCGGAGCTTCGGACTTATAATGGGAGCAATTGCGCCGCCGTTCGTCCGCGGAGTTGTCGTATGCGATTGCTTGTTCTCGTCCCTTGGAAACCAGTTGTCCTCGTCTGGGCATTGCTGACCGCGATGATACTCGTTGGGTTCACTGCGTCCTCTATATTTCAGGGGACAGATCACCCAAGTGCTCCTGGAGCTACTGCAACGAAGTCTACGAGCGTGAAGAGCGGTACCAGCCGACCGTCAAAGTAGTCGCGTCGTGCTACACTTTGTTCGGTTTTATTGTGTCATCGAGGGGGCGCTTCCCCAGTGCATCAAAAAGCCCCCGGCTGCCCGAGCCGGGGCTTTAATTTGCTGCTCAGTACTCGTCGGGCAGCAGCAATGTCGTGACTGATCTGTCAGATTCAGTAATGATCCATATTGTTTGAGCCTCGCTTATCCGATATCTGCTCAGCAATCCGAACCCACTTCAGATTCGAACTCATTCGTGCCTTCGTCATAACCTGGCTCTTCGCCGGTCTTCGCATCAACGAAATCACCCGACTACGCCTCGGATGTATTCGCTGGCAACACATCGGTTCCGACACTTCTTCGGCACATGGAACCCAGGCTCGCGATGCAGTCTGCTTTCTCGAGGTACCGGTAAATAAGACCGGCAGAGCATTTACCAAACCGGTGGATCGCCTGGTTGGTGATGCCATCGCCGACTGGGAAAAAGTGCGTCCGGCACAAGCGAAGCTGACCGATCCGAAAACGGGAGAACTTGCGGACTTTCTCTTTCTCGACGGGATGAGGCGCATCAGCATGGGCTACCTGGATGCGTCAATCATTCCGATGCTATGTCGGAAGGCTGGAACACCGATAAAGGATGTGCGCGGAAGAATCACGAGCCATCGAGCGCGTTCCACCATCGCGTCGCAATTATTTAATGCCAAAGAGCCGATGACTTGTTTGAACTCCAGGAGTGGCTGGGCCACAGCTCGCCCGAAGCCACTCAGCACTATGTCAAGACGACTCCGAATAAGCTGGCAAAGTCGTATGCAGACGCTGGCTATTTTGCTCGAAATGTCCGAGCGATCGAAGTGCTGATTGATCAAGAATCTGTTCGGAACGGCCAGGCGATCACCGAGCCGTGGAAGTTCTATGATCTCGGCCATGGCTACTGCTCGTATGATTTCTTCGAGCAGTGCCCTCACCGGATGGCTTGTGCGAAATGTTCGTTCTACCTTCCTAAGGAATCGACAGCGGCAGCTCTGCTGGAGGGCAAGAGTAATCTGTTGCGCATGCGCCAGGAGATCCCCCTCGCAGAGGCGGAGATCGCAGCACTGGACGATGGCATCTCCGCGTTAGATTCGTTGCTGAGTCGTCTTCAGAATGTTGCGACGCCATCCGGCAAGACTCCTCTTCAGATTCGCGGGCAGCTACCGGTTCAGATCGAGGTGCCTAATGTGTAAATGACCGGCGCCCATATGTTGGTGTGTGAACGAGTCAATGCTGCCAGACTCGTATAAGTTTCAACTTCTCGTTGGCTCGTCATCTGCCCAAATTCCGAAACCGTCCAGGTCGTGAGCTCAATATATTCGATTGCAACCGCGCCAGCCGTTTAAGGTGGCAAGCAAGATGAAAATTCCGCTCAAAGCTAGCACCCAAAGAACCAAAGAACGAGAATTAAGTTGGGGTCGCTACAACCGGAGTGTGATATAGCGGATGCAATCGAATCAGGAAAGAGGGAAAATCGCCTGGCACCGAGAAGGCATAAGCGAGCCTGGGAGCAAACAACACACCCGCTGCGATGTTGAAAAAAGTCTCTCCTCGACCAAAAACCCAAAAATCAGGGGATGGAAAACTGCTCTTGCAATTCGAGAAGATCGCTTGTAACGCATCCTGACGCAATTTTAATTGCGCCAAATTAGCAAGAAGATTTTTTCAACACCCCACGCGATTTATCACCCATTGAGAAGAGGAGATACATTCCTGTTCCGACTTCGAAAGGGGAGGAGCTTTTGTCCATTCGAACCGTGTCGCTCATCAGTGAGCTGCTTTGGACTGGCCATCTCGGGTGTCTTCCGAGCTATCGCGCTGCCGCCTGCACCTTGGGCACGGTTGGACGATAACGGGATAGTTCCTGCCACTGGAGCATGACGTCCGCCAGAAGAATGGAGAGAGCGATCCAAAACCACACACCTGCTTCTATTGCCGCAGGACCGAACTTCTCCCAGCCGGTGACCCCCATCATTGCGCGCCCTCCCAGAAACACCAACGGCCCGACAAAGACGCTACGAGTCATCCATTGCCGATGCTGCTGAACATTTCCTCTGAGAATGAACGCAAAGGCGATGCCGGTAGTAAACATCCAAAAAACTCCGTGGGTCGCAGCGGCCATCGTGAAGGACCGTGAACCACCCATCCGCTCTCCGCAGAACTTGATATATATCCCTAGCGGGCCCGCAATGAAGACGGCGGCGACATAGATCCTTCCCATCACCCGATGCAGTTTCGTGTAATGCTGGCGGAGTCGGTCAGAGAGCTGCATTGGCGCGATCAGGAGCCCACACGTTCCGGCTAACCCGTGCGCCAACAGCCACCATTTGAACGGCTGATAGTGCTTCCATACCGGATCGTGAGTGTTTACCAGGAAACTCTCATTGTGCCGGAGCACATAAGCGAACATTAAACAGACGAGGCCAAACAGCAGGTACTTAGGCCTTAGAGAGAAGGCACGTTGAGGTGCAACGGTTGCAGTTGAGATAAAAGCTCCGCACAGAGCAGAAGTCGAACAGGACCAAGTACGCGACCGATAAGGATTTTACAGGCAAATTCGAGCGCGTCAAATCCCAATCTCGGGAGGACTGGAGAACCCGAATCCCGACGAGCGCTCGCGTCATCGTTAGCAGGGATTTTGCAACAACTACGCCTGCCTAGGTGCTCTCGTCCGATTCATTACGACAACGATGTCGTACAAATGCAGTTATCCTTCACAGATAGCTTAACCAAGCCCAATCCCGATGCCCACGCTTCAGTTCCATAAACCAACGACAAGGCAGGTAGAGAATTGCCACGGCAAGAATCCACATGGTGTAGATGAAAGGCAGACCGTGGCCGTACCCGACAGGTTTCGGTGATATGCCTGCGATAATGGGCCCGTGCCAGACAGGCTGGTGAAAAGCTAACGCCGCCAAGATGGCCATAACGTGAATGAGATAAAGATGCAGGACGTAAAAAAACAAGGGCACCCGGCCATACACCAGCAGAATGCGCCCTAGGCCCCGCTCCGCATTGGCTCGATCGAGCAATCCAAGCAGGATGAGCGCTGGCCCGAGCGTCATGACCAGATAATCGAGGGAAGGCGGGTACTTGAGTGTGTTGAAGAATGAGATGACGGTTAACGAGAGTGTCGGCTGAACACTCCACGGTCCGGCAGAACGCGGAAACCCGAACGGTAACCCGGCGATACCATTGCCATAAAGATTGAACCCGCGGAGAACGAAGAACAGCGCCGTCGCCGTGATACCGAGCGTCAGAATCCATTTGCGCCGGTCGGGCCTGAGCAGCAGGCTCCCGAAGGCAAAACCCGACGCCATGACCCCAACCCATGGAATCAGCACATACCCGATAAAAAACGAAAAATGCGCAGTGATCGGAATGCGGCCAGGCGTGTGGAGAATCATCCATAGCCAGGAAAGCTTTCCCAGCGAGGCCGGATCAATGCGGTCGAGTAAATTGTGGCTGGCGATCATTCCTACTCCCAACGCCGCGATCCAGCGCACGGGGAGACGCACGATCAGCGCCATTGCCACCATGCTCCAGCCTAAAATCCAGATCACTCCCGCATGCGCCCAGGGGACGAAACCCCACGCGAAGTCAACGACGGTTAGCTCAAGAATTACCAGCCATAAACCTCGTGTGAAGAAAAACCCGGAGACTTGCTGTAATGACTTTCCACGCGAGGTGGCGAGAAACGCACCCGTTCCAGCCAGGAAACAGAATACGGGTGCGCAGTAGTGAGTGATAAGACGGGTAAAGAAAAGTGCTCCGTAGGTGTGGGCCAGGTCCTCGGGAGAAAACCGCAGGTAGGACATGAAATCGCGGGTGTGGTCCAACGCCATGATAATCATGACGAGTCCACGCAATGCATCTACGCAAACCAACCGTGGCAGCGGCGCAGCGAGAATAGACACCCTGGTGACGGCAGTTGCGGCTGCCGTGGATCCGGCCACGCTCGCCATCTGAGCCGCCCTCCCTAGGCCGGACCTGACCGGAGCATTCTAACACGAACATGCGTTGCTTCGAGCGGAGCGGACCATTTGTTGTTATTGTTCTTCCTTCGCCCATGGTCAGTTGAAGCAATCAGGATAGCACTCACAACCCTGGAATTGGCTCGCCACTGGGTCACCTTTTTCAGGAATTCTCCAACAATTTGCCGCCGGCATATACGCGGACGATTACCTTCACACTGGCAATGACAGCAAGATCACGGATAAGGAAACAGCGACTCACCGAATTCGGAAATGGGTTAGAAAATGACAGTCCTGAGGCGGGATCAGGTCAACATCCGTACTTCAGGCCACACGGCCATACTCACAGACCTCGATACCGTTAAAGGAACAGTTGCTGGTGCACGAATCATGGCAGGGCAAGGGCTATTCGAGACACCGTTTTGCTCTCCGTAGACTGGCAACTCGTCGTCTCGCAATGCACCAGCCTTCAATAGCGAATCTTTGGGCATCCCACATACCATACCCCCGTATTCTGAACTCACCGCTAGGGGCGGTCGAAGAAGCTCAATACCTCGTGTTGGAACCGCCGATGATCTTTCTCTAGCATCAGAGCATGACCGCCACCCGGAAGAAGAACGTATTGCTTGTCGCGGGCCTTGAGTTGCGAAAAGAATGGCAACAGGTCTTCTTCTTTGGCGGCGAAGTCCCTTTCCCCGTGGATGATCATGGTGGGGACAGTGATCTGAAGAGGGTCTAAGATTGGCAGGTTGGAATCGTAGACAAATGCGTTAGGCGATTGTGGATCTGTTTCCAGCGCCACTTTGGCGTATGCCGCTACCACATCTTCTTCATACTGCGGATGCTCCGCCAGCTCGCCTGCGACGAAATCGCTGCGGGCGGCTTCCTCTGTATTGGTCCGATAATGAGTTAGAGGTCGCCCGCCATTCTCTATTCTCTTGCGAACTCTATCGCGGAACTCCGCAGTTCCTTTCCAATGTGGCGCGTAAAGAATTAGCTTTGCTACACGTTCTGGATGCTGCATAGCAAAAAGCCCTGCCCTCTGTGTGCCAGCCGACCATCCGAGCAGATTGACTTTGTTGACACCTCTCAATCTCGTGATGTACTCGACCGCAGCAGCAATGTCAGCGGCGGCAGAGTGCGCATCCGACCAATCTTTCTCTGTTTTGTCGGAATGACCATAGCCGTGAATGTCGATGGCCCAAACGTCATACTGGTTCTTTGCGAGAAAATCCATCAGAGAATAGTCACGAATCTGAAGGTCAAAATCGGGGCGTCCTGACCAAGTGGCCCCATGTACGAGGAGCGCAACCTTGCCATTAGTGGCGAAGGTGCCTTCCGGGAGCGCTTGACGTTTTTCCCAGAGGTAGATTCGGAGCCCGTCCCTCGGTACGTAGTGTTCCTGAGCACGAATTTCAGTGGGCTGGGCAGAGGTGTTCTGAACTTTTCCCTGAAGGGGGCCTCTGGCTTGAGGGCTCGCGCAATAGATCAGGACAAAAATCAGAAACGGCGCAGAACATTTGATTACTCGCTGCATGACTTCGCTCCTCCGCAATTTATGCTTAAAAAACTTCGATTCTCTTCAAATTCCCAATGGCTCGGCAAAGTCCTTGGCAGCCAGTTAGTATAAGCCCGTTTTGCAAGTTCGCTTGCGTTCGGCAAACGAGCTCGGGTTCTTAGCCAAGCTGGTTCGAAGGTATGCTGGCTGAGCGTGGCGAGGACGCTGTTCGAGTAGTCGAAGGAGTCCTTGAGATACGTAATCAAATCGGCTTCGGTTTTCGCCGGATCGTGGCCATTCTTTTCACAGTGTTCGGGCGGTTTCTTGTCTCAAATTCATTGAACAAGGCAACTGGGCGCAGGCGACGCTTCACTTGTTCCGTGAAGCTGCGGACGCCGTCGAACTTGCCGACTGTGGGATTGCCCCGAGACTTGAGGGCGAAGCTGGAGTGGTAGAATCCCTCGACAGTTGCGCCTAATTGCATCGGAGAGGATTGTGGGCAAACAAGAAGTAATGTCGTTGCTTCCTGTTTACCCATCGCTCCGGGCAGTCCATAGAATGTCTGCGCTACTGCTGTGGGGCAAAAGGAAACCCAGATGGTTATCCAAATTGAGGCCTAGAAATTGGGTATGCACTCGTATTCAGGCTCACCTTATTCCCGGCGCGATTTCTTGATCAGCTCATTAGCAGGGGTTCTGGCGGGCACGAAAACTCTGCGAGCCGCGAACTCTCTGGGTGCTCGGGCCCAAGCGATTTCTTCAGCAGGAACGCCGGGACAGTTTGAGATTCAAAAGATCGCTGTGGATGTGTACTTTGCATTGGCCCGACCTTGGGCGCTCCCGAACTCAAATTCCACCATTTTTGTGAACTCGTCCGACGTGCTGGTGGTAGATGCTCAATCCCATCCAGCAGCAGCCGCCGCGCTGATCGCGCAAATCAAGAAGGAGGTTACCCCCAAGCCGGTGCGGTGGTTGGTAAATACGCATTTTCATTGGGACCACACGCAAGGGAATCGCGCCTACATTACTGGGGGGAAGAAAGCGAACATCGTGGCCAGCGACACTACCAAGCACCTTATGTCTCAATTGTTGATACCTCGCTTGAGGTCCGCGCTCGACCCAGCCAGTCCCGGTCCTCGCGGGTCGCAACAAGTGGCGCGGCAAATCGAAGATTTGCGCAGCCAACTGGGAACAGCAACTGCGGAGGAGGAACCGCTCTTGGAACGCATTGCACAGCTGGAGTCATTTGCAACCGAGATGAAAGCTTTTGAACCTGCATTGCCTACGATGACGTTCGACAAATCCTATGTTATCCGTGAGAAGGGCTACGATCTGCACCTAGAGTTTCATGGGTACGGACATACTGCTGGCGACATCGTGGTGTTCTGCCCTCAGAAACGCATAGTGGTGACAGGTGATGCCCATCATCCCGGTTTTCCAGGGTTCATAGATTCCTATCCGCAACTCTGGTCCAAACAGGTCGATTCAATACTCAATCTCCAGTTCGACCATATTTTGCCGGGGCATGGAAGAGTGGAACACGATCGTCGAGGCATGATCGGCCGACGCAACTACATCGAGGAATTGACTGAGCGGGTGATTGCCGGCAAGAAGGCCGGCCAATCGGTGCCCGATTTGCAGCGAAGCATCACGGCGGCATCGTTGAATTCGCTGCGGGCGCAAGCCTTTGTGCCCGATACAAACCCGGATACGATTGAGAGCGGTATCAAAAACTGTATCGATAACATGTACGATCGCGTCGAGAAGGTTTCATTCACGGGGACCGAGCCGATGCGCCTTCGAACTTAGAGTCTCAGAGCAGCATCGTTACAAGAGTTCGGGAAAGAGTGGTCGGCAACTCTGAAGTTGGGATTACTTCGGGTTTGCTCTTCACTCGGGAGCAACACCAAGGTTTGTCGAACAACGGACCCGGCGCCAGCTACAACAGCTCCTTTCCTTTGAGCTCTGGGATCAAGAACAGTGTAGCGATGATGTCGAGAACGTAAATCGCCGCGAGCAGGGCGATCGCAACGTTAAACGAGTATTTCGCGGCTAAGGCGCCGACTGCTAACGGCCCAGGGGCCCCCACTGCACGGCCCACGTTGAACAACACGTTCTGCGCCGTTGCACGGGCTGCCGTCGGATACGCTTCGGACATGAGCGCCCCAATACCCGCCATCGTTCCGTTCACGGCCATACCCATAATTGCTCCTACCCAAAGCAGCGTGTTCGGTCCCGTGACGCGCGAATACACGAAAAGCATGATCACCGCGCCCAGTTGGAACAGGATGAAGATAGGCTTGCGGCCGACTCGGTCGGCGAGTTGACCGAACGTCCAGATGCCGCACGCCATGCCCAGAACGGTCACCGCCGTCCACATGCCGGACTTGGTTAGGCTGAAGCCGAGACTCTTTGCGAGATAACTCGGCATCCAAATCATGATGCCGTAATAAGCGAAGTTTTGAACTGAACAAAGGATGGCGACTCCAAGAGTCGTCCTGAATGTCTTCCCATCCTTCACCAACAAGCGAAACGAGTTCTCTTTCTTTCCGGCGTGCTTCTTGACGAAGATCTCCGGTTCATGGAGCGTGCGTCGAACGATGAAGGCCACGAGTGCAGGCAGCAGGCCGACAAGGAACATGCCTCGCCAGCCAATTCTCGGGAGCAGGATTGGCGTGACCGACGCGGCCGTGAGAACTCCGGACTGCCATCCGAGCGAGACATAGGACGACGCCCGCGCGCGCTTGCTCGCAGGCCATGCTTCGGCGGCGAGAGTCATGCCGATACCGAACTCGCCGCCCAAGCCGAGCCCAGCAACAACCCGGCAAGCAACCAGCTGCCTGTAGTCTCGCGCAAAGGCGCAAAGACCGGTGAACGCGGCAAATATCAAAATCGTCCAGGTCAATACTCTGATTCGGCCAAAGTGGTCGCTAAGGGTCCCAAAAATGAATCCACCCAGCACGGCACCAATCAATGTCCATGTGACCAACGAGCCCGCCTGCGAGTTTGTCAGTTTGAGGTCTGCTGAGATGGCGGCGAGCATGAAGCCAAGAATCAACATGTCGAACCCGTCCATCGAATAGCCGATCACCGATCCGGCCAGAGCTTTCCAGCCGTATGATGTCACTCGGTCGTCCTCACCTGCCATTTGCACCGTCGCCGTGATCACGCCATTCACCAGAGGTTCCATTTAATCCCTTCTGCCGTCGTTCAATAGACCTGCTGCTATGGTTGCTGACTGTTAGAGGGAAGCTTGGTTTATCGGCCGATGGGACCAGGCTCCGACCAGGGCCACAAATGGGACGGCAGTCCTCGATGCCACAACTTCGGCTTGAATTCTCTTTGGTAGCGTATCGAAATCACCCAGCGTACTGAGAGAAAAGTTAAGCCGCTGGGTTTGCGGTCGCAAGCTACAAAGCAGATCGGAGATCCATCGTGTGAAGGTTGGATCACTTCCGAGCAGAATCTCCATGCGCATGGTTGGTGCTGGCAGCCCAGCCTCTTGGAAAATCCTGTGAAGAGCGAGTCCTATCTCGGTATTTGCACCGGAGCGTTTGATGATCTCATGAAGGAGAGACGCGGTCGCGGACCAAAGGGGTAGGTGCGCGGAAAGCAGCAGAAAAGGAGCGTAGGACACTTCGCGGAAGGCAAAGACTCCGCCAGGCCGAACCAATCGGAACAGGGAGCGCAATGTAGCAACAGGATCGGGGAGAAACTGCAGGATGAACCGGCCCACGGCAGCATCGAACATCCTATTGCTCGAAACTTCACCTGCATCGGATTGCGCGAAGCTGACGTTACGTAAGCCCGCTTCATCGACGCGAACCCTGGCGCGTGCGATCGACACGGCGTCGCGCTCTACTCCAACGACCTCTCCCGAAGGGCCGACCAGTCGGGCTAATAGCATAGCTACGTCACCGACTCCGGAACCCACATCCAGGACACGTTGACCCGCGCCTACGCCGGCCTCGCGAAAAAATCGTTCCGTGCAGGCTGAGAGAAGTGAACCCTGCCGAATCAGGCGCTCATGCTCCCAGTCTGTGCTGCCCAGCGCATAGAGAGGATCGAGGCCACTCGTTGTCATGACAGCGGGGATAGTACCACGCTTTCACCTAAAGTCTGTTGGCAGACGAGACGGCGAGACCACGGAAGGCCCTTAGAAATGAATAACGTAGTCAGCATTTCGATTCGCTTTACCGCGCGATAGCCAACGCTCGCCTTGGGATTACTTCAGGGTTGCTCGTTATATGTGGAGTTAATCCGACCGCCCAGTCGAAAACAACTGCTTAAGAGCGTTTAGCTGCTACACTTGGCCCCTCGGAATTCTAGCGGAGGAAATCCACTGAGTGACAAAACCGTCAACTCTCGTATCGCAAGCCGCTGGCGGTGATCGGGGAAATGAATCTCAATCCAGCGCATGCGGTCGTTCCAGGCGAGAGTTTCTTGCAGGGGCGCTCGGTCTGACTGCACTCACACCAGCGAAGGAATTGATCGCGCAGACAACCGCTTCCGTTACGGCGGGGTCTGATCGACGTGCACCATCACATCGTTCCGCCCTTCTATTTGGCAGAGAATCGCGATCGAATCCTCGCTGCGGGCGGCGGTCGGATTAATCCTGCTTACTTGAGCTGGACTCCGGAGCAATCGCTCATAGCGATGGACCAGCAAGGAGTAGCAACCGCCGTTCTATCGCTCTCGGCGCTGCTTCGTTCGGTGACGGAGAAGCAGCCACGCGCACGGCCCGCCGAGTGAATGAATATTCCGCCGATCTGGCGCGGACTCACGCGGGTCGCTTCGGTCTGTTTGCCATTATGCCCCTTCCAGATACCGAGGCCAGTCTGCGCGAAATCGAATACGCCTATAGCGTACTCAAAGCGGATGGCATCGGATTGGCGACCAATTACAACGCGAATACGAGCTTAAGCGCCACGACTCCGGCCAATTCATGTCCTGGATTGAAGGCGTCCGGTCACGGCCGACGCGATCGGTCCAAGTCGAGGGCCACGTCAGCTCATCGCCGGTGAATCCCGACGCATGAATCTGAACAACGACAGTCGTTTATCGCTGCCTTCGGCTCGGGCCGCTCTACCAGCTTCACCCCGGCCATTCCCGCAGCCTGATCCGTCACCACAATCGCCTTCATTAGTTACTTCCTTGTGTCGATCTGAATTATCGAAGTGCAAGTCGAGCGGTCACATATTTTTTGCAATTTCAACCGCCGCTTCGAGTTGTGTATCTCTGCCTTCCCTGAGTGCATCTCGTGAGAGGTCGGCCTGGAATTTCGGGACTATGCCGTTATTTTCAAGCATCCGTCCTTGCCAGGTCAGGTAGGCGGCAACTGGCAGCCCGAGGATATATCCATGGCCGACCTTGAACGCGCTACCACTCAGCAATCGGCCGGGGGTTTTCGTGCCCGTTATAACTGCGAGATTGTTTTCCTCCGCAAAAGCAGAAACCATTTCACCAGCACTTGCAGTGTGCTCGTTCACGAGCAAAACAACCCGACCGTGGAACTTGCGTGGTCCCAGTCCTTCGGTAACCACAAGGATCGATTTCTCGACGAACGCGTATCGTGCGACCAGCCACAAGAGAGTTGATTTGTGTGATGGAATCCGTCCAAAGCGGGTCAGTTCTTCGCGGCGATATCCGCTCTCGCGTCGTTTTCGCGTCAAGCTGTAACCGACTTCGAGTTTGCCAGGCGTCAGATAGCTCATCAGGCGAAGGCCTCCGATGCCTCCGCCAGTGTTGCCGCGCAAATCCACAATCAGCCGACTGCATCCTTCCAGCGCTGCGATTCCACGATCGATGTCCTTCGCTACGTCGATACCAATGGCGCCAGGGAACATCGCGACTTTGAGTAGGCCAATGTCGTAGCTGAGTCGTTCTGAATGCACTGCTTGCGGGGCCGTGACAGGATGCTTCTTCGACTTGGGCATGGGCAGGTTGACTTTCACCATCTGCTGGCTCCCATGCAGCTTTTCGATCAGCAAGTTTGCTGATTCGCCGATCGAAAAGTTCAGGTCTTCCGGTGGCCGAACTTCCCGGCCTCCACATTCGAGCAACAAATCACCGGGCCGGATGCCGGCCGCGTAAGCGGGCCCTCCTTGATGGACATCCTGAAACATCCAGCGTTCTGTTCCGTTTACCCCGATTCCCAGCAGAGTGGCGTTTATTGCATGGCGTGCGGGAATGTTTCGCATTCCAGCGTGGCGAAACCCCGTATGGCTGGTCTTCAGCTCAGCCACGAGCTTATGAACTTCCTTTTCGAAAACCGCTGGATCGGAGCAGGCTAGGATTTGCTCTCGCCGACTCTGGGCAAGCGCGTTCCAGTCCACGCCGTTCATGCCTGGATCGAAATGCTTCTTCTGCACCAAGTGGCAGACCTTGTCGAAGACTTTTGTGCGCTCGTCAAGGGTCAAATTCATTTTCCAATTCCAATAGGCGTGGAGGTTTCTCCGACGCTGATGAACGATGCCCAGTAGTAGGGGTTCAAGTCGTTGCCGAATTTCGAGAGCATGTCGAGCTTTGCATTTCGCAGCGCCGCGCTGACACTCTGTCCATCAGCGAGTCGCTTGTAAAACTGCTCCATCAAAGAGCTAGCCGATGTATCGTCGGCGCTCCACAGGCTTGCCACGACGGACCGAGCACCCGCGACAAGGAATGCTTCGGCCAGATTGCTGATGCCCTCTTCGCCCTGAAGTTTGCCCACACCAGTGTCACACGCAGACAAGGTCGCGAGTTGGGCATTCAACTTCAGTCGGATGATCTCGCGAACCTGCAAAAGTCCGTCGTCGCTTGAGTCCTTGCCGAGAACAAGCGCGGATCGTTCCGGGTACTGCGTGTCCGCAAAGCCGTGAACCGCCAAGTGCAGAACCCGAAACTGGTCGAGCGGTTCTTTTTTGAAGGCGGTTTCAGTCGCATCTTTGCCAACCAAAAGCATCGAATTATGTCCAATAATCTTATCTATTTCTTCTACTTCTTCGCGCGTCTGGGGAAGATCATGAAGAGCGATTCCAGAAAGGTCCGCGATCCCGCGTTCCACGCGAGCACTGAGAGATGCAGGCTTCGGAAGCCTTCGACTTGCATCACCTTGGTTCTCGTAAACGACATCGCCAACAGCCAAAGCAAGTCTTGGCGTCGGCTGCTGCTTATCTGCCCGGCGCAGTGTGATGAGAATTGTGCCCGAAGGCGCATAGGTGATCTCGCGCGATCTAATCAGGAATTGACCATCATCGCCTCGTAGAGCATCGAAGGGCAGCAGGTTCAAAACCCCATCTGGCACAACTATCAGGCGAGTCGCCTGCGCCGGCTCGTGCACTGGCTTTAAGAGAATAGTGAAAAGCTGCTTCGATATCTGCGCTCCATCGCGTTTTTCTCGAATTTCGGCGATGTATGCTCGCGTTAGTCTCTCGATTTCCTTCCGCCCGGCTGGTAGCCGCTGCAGATAAACTCCATCCTTATTTATGGACAAGCAGAACGAATTGGGATCGTCCAGCACGTATTCCACGAGTGCCTCGTCGGGTTTGAGGTCACCTTGTACGGTCGCCAGAGACGCAGGTTGCGCTGGCAACCGCTGAGAGGCCACATCACCTCGCGTCCAGGCTAAGCCGAGGCGCCGCTCGTACTCAGTGAGCTGATCCAGCAGATGTTCCCGTTCGTCAGGATTGTTCGACTGCATCAATCGCATTTGAAGAGTTGCTATTTCGGTCTCCAATGGTGCCGTTTGATCCGACTCCGAAGTTGCAAACGACTTCCGATCTTCAAGTGCCGAGGCAAGCGTTCGTCCCCGAACTCGTTCCAAAATGCGAAACACTCCCGGCACATCGCTCTGTTTGGCGGCGAGCTCAAAATGCTGAAGATACGTCTGACTCATCGCGGCCGTAACCGAACTGTTCCAATAGGGCTCATCAACGCTTATAAGCATCCCTTCGATTACATCTTCCGCCTGCTCATACAAGGCATTGGCTTCTCCAATAAGGCCGCGGCGCGCTTTCAGGTCCGCCAGGATTGTCAAATTTCTGGGCACATAGTATCGATCTCCAACCCGCTGGCTTGCCGCCACTCCCTGAGTCGCGCGTGCATCCGCTGTTGCAAGGTCGCCCTTATCTCGATACAGCTTCGCCAATTCGATCATGGCATCGGCTTCTATTCTGTAAAACTGGACACTGGTTGCAAACTGTCCGGCTTGCTCCAAGTACTGAATCGCGTGAGTAGTATCGCCAGTGCTCTCTGCGACGAGGCTGAGCCGAATTAGAAGCTCTGCTTCGTGCCCGCGCTTCTGTTGTGCTCGCGCCTTTACGAGTGCATCCTGAATTACTGCTCTCGCGTCACTCGGCTTACCTAGCGCAACGAGTGCTTGAGCCTTTCCCTCGTAAGCCATGAATGGCAGACCTGAGTCCTTCTCGCCGTCGGCAAGCTTGATCGCCCGATCGAAAAATCTCATCGCCTCAGCATGACGATTCACTTCCTCAAAACCCCTGCCCAGCAATTCCAGGAATCTGATCTGCCCCCCAACGTCGCCGGAGGCCATCGTCGAAAGCAATGCTCCACCCATCAGCCGAGCTGCTCGTCCCGGATTTCCCTCCAAAAAGGCAACGAGTCCGAGTTCACCATTTGCACGAGTCACCCACTGCTCCTGTCCCAAGCTCTTTGCGATTTCTTTCGCCTCCAACCAGTCCTGCTTCGTCGCGCGGTAATCAAGCTCGATGTCCGTGTAGCCTTTGGCAATCAGGCACCAAAGCCGCAGTTCCTTATCGTCCTTCAGCAAAGGACTCTGGAGCTGTTCTCCCAAATAACGTGAGAGATCGACGAAGGACATCGTCTCGGCTTCTGATCGGAGGCGACCGATATGGGCGTAAAGCTCATTTCTCTTGTCGCCATTTTTCGAAAAGAGCTCTTCAGCTCGGGCGTAGAGAGGCGCTGCAGCTGGGCCGTTATTCAGCCAATAGAAATGATCGGCGGCAGCGAGGATCAGCGTGGCGTTTGTGGATTGGAGTGCGTCGGCCGCGCTTCTAAAGTCGGCAGGCCGAGCCTGTGCTGTTACGTGGTGATGACCGAAAAAGGCGTACCACAACCAACCGATCAGGACCGCCACAACCAGGGCGAGAACTGAAGCCCCTTTCGCTAGGACACGAATCCTCACGCAAAAGTCCGGTCTGCTGAGGGAACTCTCAGACAAAAGAGGAATTACGAAGTAGCGGCAGCGATATTTTACCTAAAACACCATGGTTTCCGCCGAAAAGGCTCGATGTGTCGGACGGATCGGAATCCCCGCGAAGATTTCTGACCTTTGGGGCCAACCATACACGAAACGTTGGAGCCTTGACAAAGAAGGAATCACCGCGACACGGATGCGTATCGCTCAATTAGGGCCGTGACCTGATCCGGTTGATCCTCTATCAAATAATGCACCGCGCCATGAATCAGGCCCGTTTCGACATGAGTGCATCCATGGGCTCGCAGACCATCTGCAATTTTGGGGACCAGCTTCGCAAATGGTGATCCATCACCTGTACCGAAGAATAGTGGGATTGGGCATCGGCTCAGCTGGGCTGCGTTGAATTGCGCGTTTGCGGGAAACGCGCGATACATTTCAAATGCTGCGTGCAGCTGCGCGTCAGTGCCGTAGGCCTTCATGTAATGGGCAATTTCTTCCGGTGTGAATTTTCCAAATTGAAAGAAATATCCCAGGTAGGCAGCCTGTCGCCCGTCGACAAGTTTCTCGGCGAGCCCTGGAACTTGCATAAAGTGCATGTGCCACATGAATGGAGCGCCTTGGACCTCCTCCCATCCTTCGATACCGGGAATTGGCGTGTCGAGGATCATGGCGCCCCGCGTGATTTGCGGAAAACGGCGAACGACCGCGTAGGCTACATGCCCGCCGATGTCGTGTCCGACGATATAGACGTGCTCCAGTTTGAGGACCGAAGCGAGTTGGTAAATATCTTCCGCCATATTGGCTGCATCGTAGCCGTCCGATGGCGGAGTTGAGCCGCCTATTCCGCGAAGATCAACGGCAACAACAGTGAACTGTTTCGCCAGCGTGGACATGATTGGACGGTACTCGAACCAGTCTTGCGGGAACCCGTGGATTAGGATGAGGGCTGGCCCTGTACCCCCTCGGACGTAGTGAAGTGTGGTCCCATTTACGTTCGCAGTTGCGGATATGAATCCTTTGTCCATTCCTATCGCGCTTGAACTCGTTTGCCCTTTCATTTGCTGTTGAAAAAGTACCATGCCGCAAACCACTGCATACGACAGTACGACAAAGCTCAAACCGCCGACACGCCGATTCATAGGTGACATCACTCCTGAACGTATTAGCGTAGGCACCATGTGCATGTTGCGGTTATCGTTGCTGCATTGCCCACGTCGAAATTTTAAGCTACTGCCCACCATTGTCGTTGGGATCGGCCGTTGCAGTGATGGCCTGTCGGCGCGCGGCCAAGTGTGCCTATTCGACTTCCGAGTGGATGACGGGAAGCCGGAAGTCGATTTCCCAATTGCCCACCACACATCCACTGAGAACCGAAGGCTGTCTCCACGGGTGCAGCGGGCACCAGAAATGCTTGTTGCCTAGCTTGCTCTGAGCCGTGGCAACAGAGTCAGCGCGTTGTCGCGGCCGATCCGTGCCAGATCGTCTGCCGAGAAGCCAAGCCGCATGATGCCTTCAGCTGTCTCAGCGAGGGGGACGAAGGGATTGTCACTGCCGAACAGAATCTGTGTAGTGGGGACCAGGGTTGTGAGCGCCGCAATTGCTGGTCGATAGGCCGTACCTGCAATGTCGTAATAAAGACGCTTGAGCTCGTACTCGATGCCGTTTGGCGCCTTCTCCGCGATGTTCTTCGGGCCGTACTGGTGCATACGACCGAGCAACATTGGCACGCTTCCCCCCGCGTGGGTGAAAATGAAACGAATGTCCTTGAATCTCGAAAACGTACCGGTAAAGAGTAGATTCGTGACTGCCCGAGCGGTCTCTTGCGGAATTTCAACCAGTATCGGCGAGACATCAGGCAGCAATGTTCGACAACACGATGACGTTGCGGGGTGCACAAACACCACGGACTTGCGTTGGTTGAGCTCCTCAAAAACCGGTTGGTAACCTGGGTGCCCCAGCCACCTGTCTTCGTAATTAGTCGCCAATCCAATTCCGTCCGCCTTCAGTACGCTATACGCGTACTCGATCTCGCGCAGGGTGGCCTCGGTATCTGGAAGAGGGACTGCGGCAAACAGGCCGAAGCGACCTGCGTGAGCTCGCATCAGATCGACAGCATATTCATTGACTCGGCGCGCCGTGCGCGCTGCAGCTTCCCGGTCGCCGAACCCGCCACTAGCCGCCGAAAGCGACAGGACAGCGGTCGCTACGCCGTTCTTGTCCATCGCTGCGAGCGCTTGCTCCGGAGTCCAGCTCAAATAAGCAGGATTAATTCGGCCGCCGCCCGCAGCGATAATTCGATCGCGATTCTCCGCCAAGTAAAAAGGCGGAACGATGTGATGATGCACATCAATCATTCCGGGCTTAGCGCTGACTGCATCTGTCTGCGCACTCAATGTCCGGGTGGGCGCAACTGCGGTTATACCGAACGCCGTAAGGGTTGCAAGAAACTCTCGTCTGGAATGAGCCCATGCATCGGATTCCGAATCGTTTGTCCGCTGACCACCCGCATCACCGACAGGGCGGCAGACATTTTGGCGCGTCATCCGATTCCCTCCATCACCATTCCGATGGCCAAGTGTATCAGCGAAATGCCGATACAGTCTCTAGAGCGCTATCGGGGAACACCGGACGGATCACGAGCAAGCCTTACCTAACCGGATAACGCCTCAAGGCACTCATAACGAAAGTGCGTCGAATTTAGCCCTCGTTATACAATCGGCGGCACCGAGGAAACCGATGAAGAGGAATTTTTTGGGGCTCTTCCTGATCGTATTGACAGCCCAAGGACTTCAAAGCGGGGAAATGGCCAAGCTCCCGCCAGCGTCTGAGATGAAGACGATCGGCCTGATTGGAGGAACCGCTTGGTATGCCACGGTGGACTACTACCGCTATATAAATAAGGCGGTGAACGACGCTTACGGTAACAATACGAACCCGCCTCTGATTGTTTACAACTTGAACCAGGAGAGGATCCAGGAGCTGCAGGCTAGGAATCAATGGGCCGAAATTGCGGCAATGGATATGGACGCGGCGATGCGGCTGCGCGGCAGCGGCGCACAAGCCATCCTGCTCTGTTCCAACACGCAGCACAAGGTCTATGCGCAAGTAGCACGTCAAGTAGACATTCCAATCCTGCACATTGGAGATGCAACGGGAATGGCCATTAAGAAAGCTGGCCTGAAGAAGGTCGGATTGATTGGCACCAGATTCACAATGGAAGACGGATTTATGGGCGATTGGCTTAAGGAGCATTACGGAATTGAAACCCTTGTTCCGGATACCCCTCCTGCACGGCTGGAACTCCATCGGATTATTCAGAAGGAACTCGACGTGGGCATATTCAAGCCTGAGAGCAAGAAATATGTGATTGATCAGATTGAAGAACTCCGGCAGCGGGGAGCACAGGGTATTGTTCTCGGATGCACCGAATTCCCTTTGATCATCAGGCAGGCGGACGTTTCGATACCGGTCTTCGACACGACACTTCTGCACTCGCAGATGGCTGTGGACTTCATCCTGGGCAAGCAAGGCCTAGCTCGCGTTCAGACTACTCCATAAGAGGGGATTTGAGGGGTTTCAGACCCAGTGCTGGTCGGTCCTACACTTCATCGCGATTAAAGCAGCAACCCGAGGTGAAGATGGCATCCAGTCTGGCAGTTGCTGCAAGCCCAATTGTGGCCACGACAATCCGCAAGATTCGGACGCGAATCGTTCCGCTACTCTTGGTTCTCTGGGTAATCGCCAAGCTCGATCAAATCAACATCGGATTCGCGGCATTAACGATGAACCGACAGTTGGCTGTCACCAGCCAGCAATATGGATTCATCGCCGGTGTCTTCTTTTTTGGCTATTTTTTATTTGAGGTTCCTAGCAACCTCCTGCTCCACAGGATCGGAGCGCGTCTCTGGATTTCTCGCATCTTGATCTCTTGGGGAGCTCTTGCAGTCCTAACGGGTTTTGCGCAAAGTGCGCACCAGTTATATGTTGCGCGATTTCTGCTTGGGATGGCCGAGGCCGGATACTTTCCCGGAATGGTTCTCTATCTGACGTACTGGTTTCCTCAGCGGTACCTGGCGCGTACCGTCGCTCTATTGCTAACAGGAAATGCCCTTTCGAATATAGTGGGCGCCCCCTTGTCAGGCTTAATTCTCGATCATGTTCATTGGCTTGGGGTCGGCAGTTGGAGGTGGCTGCTGATTCTGGAGGGCCTTCCGGCGATATTGGGTGGGGTTGTCACTATCTCCTGTTGCCTGGCAGACCTGTTGAGTCAAGCTTCCTGACAGCAGGTGAAAAAGACTGGATCAATACCGAGGTGGCGCTGGAGAAACAGCAAAAGCTATCAGCGCACAAAATGAGCGTTGTCGGATTCCTGTGCCTGTTCGGGCTTTGGTGCAACTGCTCCGAGGATTACGGCTGCGGTTTGCTGCACGGCTTCCAGACTCTCGCGCAGGAGATTGGCGTCTCCGTGCCATAGCAGGATGTAATCGGCACTCGCGGTTCCCGTTTCAAGACCAATTGCTTTGCCGACCACAAAGGCAACTGCTTCGGCCTCGGTTTCGCGTACCTTCTTTGTGGTGAGTGTACGGCGGTCGCCGCGATGCAGCATTTCGTGGGCGATCTCGTGTACGAGCGTCGAGAATTCCTCGGCTGGCTTCAGCCCTGAAAGCAGGGTGATTTTGCCGCCGTGAGACAGACCCTTCGCGGGTGCAATGCGCTCGGAGTAGCTCAATTCGACTCCCTGTGATTGCACGAAATCGAACAGCCGCTCGCGGTATCCGCTGACGTCTCCGTGCACTTCGGTAAGTGTTGGCAGTTCCTTGCCTTCGGTTTGGCTGATGTCGAACACGTACACGGCGCGGAATCCGCAAAGTTGCGGTTCTGGCTTGCGTTCGTCGGCAGCGTTGCCAGTGTCTATATCGGTCGCGATTTCGTTTTGGCGCGACCGACGATTGCCGACCATCGGAGCGAGAATGAGGATGCCTTTTTCTCCGCGTTTGACGAAGCGGCCAAGCGAGTTCCATGTGCGGATTCCGGCAACGTTTGTGGCGTCCGGCTTTTGTCTGGCAATCAACATGACATTGCCGAACGAGTAGGTGTGAAAACGGGCCATCGCGCCGAGATAGTCGGTGAGCACTTCGCTATGCCCGGATTCGAGCGATTGGACGAGATAGTCAATTGCGTCTTTGGTTTTGCTCTTGATGTCTTCTAATTTCATTTGTTTACCGGCCCCGGTGGCTCCAAGAATGAGGGTATGCGCGACATCGCGATTGTGGAGATTTAAGAAATACGGCGTCGCGTGATCCGTCTCAAGGACCGCGAGGTATTCGCTGCCAAGGTGATCGTTCCGTCTTTCTCCGGGCAGAATTGTGAAAAGGAACGATAGATCAGCGTAGTTGGTGTTGAGCAACAAAAGCCGACGAAGATTATGCCGGTAGTTGCCGGGCACCGTCGCGAAATAGGCGTTGAGCTGGTTGTAGCTTTCGGAGAAGAGATTGCCGTCAGCACTGGTAAACACTCGTACTACTTCAGGCAGGGCTCGGTCGAGTGTTCTTTTATCTTCTCCATACAAGACGACCGTGAGAGAGAATTCGCCCAGGCTCTGGCCCTCACCCAACACTCGAAGGCAATCTCCGAGGTTCTCGATGTCCGCCTGCTTTGACTCATCCATGAGCGTGTTGCGCGGATCGTACGTGGCTGGATCACGTTGCGTGGAAGTAATAAAGGATGTTTTCGTAATGTTGAAATGCCGCTTGCGCTTGGTGATTTCTTTGCGTGCTGTAGCGGTTTCTAGCGGTAGCCATTCGGTGACGATGCAGAAGTTGGCTTGAATCTCAAGCAATTGCTTAAGAACGAGAGGTTTGGTTTCGCCTATCGCTTCCTTCATCGTTAGGACCCGGACGAAGTGATTCCCGACGCGCAAGTGGTCTCGTTCGGCTTCGATATCGGAATTCACAACTTGGTAATCGAGAAACTGCCCGCAGACTGGTCGCCCCTCGATACGCCAGGAGTCGTAATTCACAAGCTGGCGGAAGAAACGGAAGCAGTCTTCCTGCTGCAATACATCGATCGGAAGAAAATCTGCGAGCTGCCGGATAAAGCTGTTTACGCGCTGTTCGAGCTTCAGGAGGTCCGCTTGTATGTGCTCACGAAGTAGAACCTTCATTTTGTCGTTTGAGAATTGCGCTTTCAGTTCCCGTAATCCGGCCATCGGATCGGTTGCCAGCTGCTTCAGGGCGGCTGTTACGCCACTTTTAGAGCGTGTCCCCTCTATGACGATTGCGTAGAAAATCTCGACCTCAAACAAACTTTCAAGTTTGCTGTCGAAGAAGTGCTTTCTCTGATCGACAGCGGCTTGGACGATAGGATCCTCATAACTCTGGAAAGGGATCTGTGGCCGGTTTGTCTTAAAGAGGTATTGGTAAACGCGAAATCCAGGGCCGAATATTTTGAGAGCTGCTTCGAGCCGCTTGACCGCGTAGTCTTGTGCCGCCTGGTCGAGGCTTTCGTAATCGACACCACGGACGCGCAGAATAATCCCCAGATCGCCACTTTTGGTGATGAAAACTTCATCATTCCAGAAGCCGTACAGGTTGATATTGGCGTTGAGTGCTCCAGATTCCTTCCACGGCTTCACGACTCGATCCAGGCGCAACATCAGCGCACCTCCACGGCAGCGACTTCCTGTTTGGCGGCGTCATAGCGAGCACGGAATTGTTCGCTTCGCGCAAGAATTCTCAACATTGCAGGATCGGCTTCCGTTATCCAGCGACCAAACGCATATCCGCCAATGAAGACAATCACGCCAGCTAACAAGCTTTCGAACAGATTGAAAACCGCAACGGCCCCGACACACACGAAATAGAAGAGGGTCCGCTCGACACCGAGATACGTGAGCGGTTTGTGTAGGCTCTTGAAGACTCTGTTCCGGCGTCTATTGTTCGGTTCCTGCATGATGACCCTCGATTTCGAAATGGGTGAATTGCGGAAGGGCGCGTTGCGGGATTTATCCCCAAAGCCAGGTCAAAACATTAGCTGCGAGGACGGCGATTCCGGTGCCCGCAGCGACGCCTGCCAGGGCGCGTTTCGCGCCTGGCTCCCCGTGCGCAAACTGATACCCACCAACAACGATTGCGATTAGACTGCCGACCTTTGCGACAGTGCCGGTGAACAGGTTTTGCAAATTTGTAAAGCCGGTGTCCAGAGGTGTCCCTTGCGCATGAGCCGCCAGTGATGCGATCAGCACAACAGCGAGCGGTGCAAGGAGAACATCCGCTAGATAAGCCATTCTCCGCAGTTTCAACGACGGGCCCAGCTTCATAAAGCCTCCGCATTCAAAATCTGAGTGACTGTTCTCGGTGAACGTACTAGCGACTTTCGACGGAGTCCAATGCATTCTCTGCACGAGCTCATAACCTCAGTGCATAACTGGAAAGCACGTGTTTGCGCGGGTTTCCTGTTGAGGAGAGATGTGATCCTGTAGAAAATGCTGAAGATATTCAGATATAACGAAAAGTTATGAGCTGTGACGCAAAATGCATTGGACTGTCGCGAAACTCCGGGATTAACCTCATGCAGCTCTGGCAGCCTCTCGCTGCATAAATGGACGCTTGGAGATTGCAATGACGGATCTTTCTTCCAGACCAGCCCGCAGCGCTCAACTTCACGAATTGACGTTTGAACAACTCCTGGATAGCGACGAGGCCGCTGCCCTCCTCAAAATCCATCCGAAGACTCTGCAGAAAATGGCCCGTAATGGTGAGATCACGGGTGTCCAGGTCGGCAAATTATGGCGTTTTCGTGCATCCGTTCTCAACGAATGGCTAGAGCACAAGATGGCGAGCTAGCCGCAACAGAATTCCACAGGAACTGTCGCTCGACACGAAATAGAAGCTGGGCTACTCTCGTTGCCAGCCACCCGTGTCGCCTCGAAACAGGAGATTGAATGAGGCGCACAAGCTATCAGCAAGGCAGTCTAAAACTGGCGGAACGCAAGAAAGGAAAGGTTTGGGAGTTTCGATGGAGAGAAGTTCAGATCGATGGTTCAATCTGTCGGAAGAACATTGTCATTGGCACTCTCGAAGAATTTCCGAACGAATCCTCCGCGCAAGCAGCGGTGGACGCGATTCGCTTAACTGTAAACAAACAAACCCCGCAACAGTTGCTCAAGAATGTGAGCGTCGAGACTCTCGTGAAGCACTACAGGGAGCACGAGCTTCCCGACATTTTCAACGAGCGGAAACCAGCAACTGGGACCGCGGACGAGATGCAGAAGTCCTACTCAACCCAGTACGCGTACGAAGTGTACTTGAAGAAGTGGATTCTTCCGCGCTGGCGGTCGCATCGCCTTTCAGAGGTGAGAGCCGTGGACGTGGAAGCGTGGCTCAAGTCTCTACCGCTGGCGCGTGGGAGCAAGGCGAAGATACGCAATTTGATGAGTGGCTTGTACTCGCATGCTATCCGATGGGAATGGGCAGAGAAAAATCCGATCAAAAGTGTGCGGCAGAGCGCCAAGCGCATGCGAGTTCCAGATGTTTTGACTCCCGAGGAGATCACTGCACTTCTCGGAAAACTTCCGGAACCTCTGCGGACCGCGTGCGAGCTCGACGCGTTCACCGGGCTTCGTCGCGGCGAACTGATTGGATTGCAGTGGCAGGACGTGGATTTCGAAAGCCTTGTGATCCACGTTCGCCGGTCGGTCGTACTAATGGTGTCAGGGACACCGAAGACCGAGGCCTCTGCGAAGGACGTCCCTCTGGACGCTGCACTCGCCGAATCGTTACTGAAGCTGAAACTCGCCGGGCCGTACAACAGAGATACCGATTGGGTTTTCGCTTCGGTGACGATGAAGGGCAAACAGCCTTTGTGGCCGGAGACGCTGTGGCGCCGGTACGGCAGTCCCGCGGTGAAAGCTGCGGGCATCTCGAAGCGGGTGGGATTCCACACATTTCGGCACACGTATACGACACTGTTGACTCAAAACAACGAGGACGTGAAGGTTGTGCAAGAGCTATTGCGACACGCAAACAGCCGGATCACGCTCGATCTGTATGCGCAGGCAGGAATGCCGGAAAAGCGGCAGGCCCAGAGCAAGTTGGTGGAACGGGTACTTCGGAAGGGAAAGGCGGCGGTCTAAATGGACCAAATTGGACCAAAATCAGTTTTTGCCGATTCCTTGCAAGTGCTTGAAAAGGAATGGCGGGGACGACGGGACTCGAACCCGCGGCCTCTGCCGTGACAGGGCAGCGTTCTAACCAACTGAACTACGTCCCCTAAAATACTTGATCAGCTACTTTAGAGTCTGCTGATCTTCCGAGCAGGCTCTAAATCCAGGAACACACCCGCAGAAAAAAGGTAACGAGCGGAACAAGAAACCAGCACATCACCGAATGAATGGTTCGTCGGACACTTTGGATTTTACCAGATTGCGGCGCGCTTACGCTTAGAACAGTAAGATGTGCAGGGCATTCCTACTTGCACTGCGCGCTAGAAGTTTGAAAGCCCTGGCGCTTGAGTTTTCCCCACGTGAGATCTCCCCGCAAGTACTGCCAGGTGCCTTGCAAGCGCCACAGCATCTGGAATTGGCGATACGGGAAATGCTCAAAAAAGCAGCAGCTCACCAGCCGTGCTACGTCTTTCCAATCGTTATATCGCTTATACGTAAGCTCCTCTTGCAGGACAGAGCCAATGGAGATCACCGTCGCAAAGGCATAGCCGAAAATCAAAAATTGAAGAAAGAACTCGCGGCTCAGAACGCCGAGCCACGCTGCCAGCAGGATGGTCAGAATGCCACCCAGTTCAACCACCGGAGCAAAAAATTCAAATAGCCAGAGGTATGGGAGCGCAAGCCAGCCAATCCGTCCATAGCGCCAGTTGAACAGCATATCTCTGTTTGGCCACAGTACATCCAGCAGACCTTTTTGCCATCGTCTTCGCTGAGAACGCAAAGACTTCATGTCAGATGGCACCTCTGTCCAGCACACAGGGTCTGCAATGAACTGGATTTGGTAGTCGCGGTGATTGTCCAGCAAATGGCGATGCAGCCTCGCCACCAAGTCAAAGTCTTCTCCGATCGCATTGGAACGGTAACCGCCGATGGCTCGCAGCAGGTCGGTCCTGAAAACTCCGAAGGCGCCAGAGATAATCATCAGCATGTTTCCCCGTGCCCACGCTTCCCTGCCGATTAAGAAAGCGCGCAAGTACTCGACCACCTGAATTGCCTCGATACTTCTCCGCGGCAAACGGACCTGGCGAATTCGCCCACCTTCAATTTCCGAGCCGTTCAGAACCCGGACAATTCCACCGACCGCCACAATGCGTTCGGGATCATCGAGAATGGGAGTCATGATCCGCAACAAAGCATCCCGTTCGAGCACTGAGTCTGCATCGACCACGCATACATACGGAGAGGTGGCGGCATTCAGCCCTGCGTTGCATCTGCCTTGCTTCCACCCGGGTCCTTGTCGACTACAATCAGCCGCGGGTGGAAATCACTGCGATAAATCTGTCGAACCGGAGCGCTGTTGGCTTCCGGCACGTAAATAGCTGTAACCGCGCGGAGCTGGAACTCCTGCCGCATTGTCTGCAGCGTACCATCTGAAGAGCCGTCATTGACGATGATGATCTCGAGCTCCGGATAATCGAGATCAAGAAGGTTGCGCACCGCCATGCAAATCGACTTCTCCTCGTTGTGGGCCGGAACCACTATTGTCACCGGAGGAGCCAGAGGCGAGTCTTTGATGAAGCCAAAGCGCACGCTTTTAAGCCTTCGCTGATATACAGCGCTGGTGTGCAACGCAATGCCAAGCATGAACAGATACGCGAGATTGCAAATCAGGTAGTAATAAAAAAAAGCATGATTTGCGAAATTAAGAAAGGAAATCATGGCAACGATGCTGCCTTGGCCGCAGCTTTGCCCGGCGCTGCACCAGCCGCAAGCGGTCCTTTATGAAGCAACTCAAGTAGATCGCCAGCGTTGTTGCTCGGCAAGAGACTCGTGAGTTTAGCCTCGAGTGTGGCCGTCAGACCGGCGTTATCGACCGCTGTCAGGAACGCATGTATTCCGTACCGGTCTTTTGTAGCAGCCACTTTTTCGAAAATATCGGCCAGGTCCAATTTCAATTTCAGCAACGCCTCACCGGCACGCAGTCGTACCAGGCGCTTCGAATCGGATAGGCCCCGCAGCAACCAGGGCATCGCTTCTGGACTGCCAAGCTTGCCGAGGCTAACAATCGCCCGGAGCCTGACGAACCAAATAGGGTCCTCCGAAAGTTCACTAAGCAGGCCGAGCGCCAAGTTTGGTTTAGCCTGCGACAGGCCTCGGGCCGATGCTGCCCGAAGTTCCGGCAGTTCATCATCGACGAACTGTAACAAGTCGGTTTCAAGAGTGGGCGTTGCTATCTCCCCCAGCACTCGGCCAAGTACTTCCCGTACTGTTTTCTGTGCGTTTTCCAAAAATGGCAATAAGATCTGCGGAGTTTCAGCACAGCATTGTATTAAGGCGCTCTGCACCGGAAGAGCGGGAAGCGTCATCCCGGATTCATTGAGCCAGACCAGAATTCCCTTAGCCGCCTCGGGGCAGGCCATCAGTTCTAAGCCTCGTAACGAAGCCAAACGAGTTTCCTGATCGTCATCGCGCAAGCCTTCTGTCAGGGCCGGAATGGCTTCAGGCGCACGCGTTCGACCCAAAATGACCAGCGCCTCACGTCGCCGCCACCCGCGCTGCTTACGAGCCTCAAAAATACTGTTCTCAATCAATCCGCTCGCCCGCAGGAATTTCAAAAGGCGAGCAGATTGCTCAGGGTCTGCCATATCTAACTCATCGAGAACGATGGTTTCGATGATTTGCCTGTCAAACCGCTTATTGCGCCACGTTTCAAAGGGAATTTCACCCGATATCAGCGTGTCCCAGCATTGCCGGAATTCGAAGACGCGCGCATCTCGCTTAGCAAAATAGCGCCTGCGGTAGCCTCTCCGCAGCAGGATGAAGCCTAGCAGCAGCATGTCAACGACAATCGCCAGTACGATTGCCTTCAAAACAAATGCAGCCGGGGCGAATCCCCGCAGCTTTTCAAAACCGAATGCCATAAGAAATTCCAAACGATGTTTCGCTTCGACCCTGGCTTCGCTGCTGGTAGGCCACGAACCCGTTGCCCTCTTGTCTCTCAGTCAGCTGCAGGTGCAGACCCGCGCCGTACGTATGCGAGGAGAAATGCCCGATCTCATTTACCAGGGAATAATTCTCCGTCCCGGTAGCAAAAAACAAATTCCCCCCGAGCGGCCGCTGCGCAACGCGGACAAGAGGGAAACCTAATTTGGTAAAACCGGCAGGAGTCCATTCCGCACCTGTCCCGGAAAAGTGACTGCGTGCTTCGGTCATGGCGAAAGACCAAGTCCAGTCGCGCGGTAGATAGAAAATCTCCGTCTCGCGCAGACTTAAGATCCGGGCAGTCGTGTACCAGTACCAATGTTGCTCGTAAATTGTTTCGAAGCCGCGGAGAAATCCATTCTGGCTGACTTTCCAGCCCTGGTCGTAGCTGAAAAATCCTTCGCTTTTTGGGACGATGGCGTTATCGTGCGCCGTAGCCCCGCCGATCGTTAGCGCTCCGAGCCGCGGCAGCTTGCGGGACACGCTGGCGCTGAACTTTTCAGCATCTGTTCCCGCCCAGTGATAGAAATTTTCTCCTATTGTCGTTTTCCATCCGGGTGTCCAGCGCGAAATTAGCGTCAGGCCGCCGCTCTGGTTGGCACCGGTAAAATTGAACCAATCAGTTTCGCTTCCCACTTGCAATTCTTGTGTCGGATGGCTACGCAGTGAGAGCAGGCCGACACGAGCATCTTCACTCCGAGGATCCAATTCAAGAGCTCTGTTGAATTCAGCTTTCGCTTCTTTCTGCCGATGCAATACCACCAGGGCACGGCCTCGAGCCGCATGAACGTCTGCGCGCCTGGGATCGATTTGCAAAGCGTAATCCAGCGCCTGCAGAGCCACCTCGGTTCGACCTTCGCGCGAGTACACAGTCGCCAGTCCCATCCACTCGTCAGGGTCGTTCGGCACAATCCGCAGAATTTCGCGATACTCATTCTCGGCTTCAGGTAGACGCCCTGACCACATCAGTACGCGCGCACGCCATGCCCGGATATCAGTGTCGTTTGGTGCGCGAGCAATCTCCCTTTCGACGATGTGCAGCGCAGTATTCCAATCCTGCATCTCGACGCTCTTTCGCACCTGTTGTTGCCATTCCGGTGGCACCTGCGCTAGAGACGGAGAAGAACACACCACCCCTATGGCAACGAGACAACTCAAGGTCGCAAGGCAGGCTTCCGCCAGCCACCCAACACGCATAGGATCGACCCTTTCCCAACTGTGACTATTCCAAGTTTGCCTGCTGCTTGGCCAAAACGTTGGTCAAATGGTGAGCCTTCGGATTACCGAAGTAATTCCCGAATCTCGGTCTAAAGCAGGATCGAATGCCAGGGAGGAGTCTTTCAGCCAATCCGATGGGGGAAGCTGCTAGCGATATGCCTTGAATCCCGCTCGTTGCATACCAACCTGCGCTTCCGGATTCTGCATGAACACATTCCACACATAGCCGGTACGCGCATTCTCGGCCATCAGCATGGTGATTCCGAGATCGATTCCAATTACGTCGGTGTCATACCAGTTCTTCAGAGGGTTCACGGCGTCCACAAATCCGTAGCTGCACCAGGATTCGGGATAGCGGTCCCGCAGCGCGCGCATCACCCGCATAGCTTCCTGCGGAACAAATGCCAGTGATCCCCCTGCGGCCGCCGGTACGACCGTACCATCGATAGGGCCAGTCGCAGGCGGTCCGCCCCAGATCACATATCCATGTTGTGAGTCGGAAGCAGTTATGCCCCACAGGTCGGGGCTGTAATCAGGAAACCGCCTGCCTAATTCAATGCAGAAGCGGCGATGCACTTCGGTAGCGATGACGGAGTTTTGAAAATAATCCGCGTAGCGGTCGCGCTTGTTGCGGAAATCAAACCACGCTTGCGAATACTGGTGAACGAAAAGAGGTGCAAACGAACCGATGTATCGCATTCCCTCGTAATCAAAAGTAATGCGCTTCCATGCGTCCCAAGTTTCCGAGCGCAGCGGGTACGTCGGCGATCCCAGGCCGAGCAGGTACATCATCATCATCTCGTTGTAGTAATCCCAACGATAAGGAAGGAAACCCATCTCTGGCCGCCAGCCATGCTGCAGCAGAGCCGTGTCTTCTGAAAGCCATGTCCATTCCACGCGATTGCTGATGCTGTGCGCCAGCAACGTGATATCGGTGTCGCGAAAGTGAGTGCGGCAGGTGAGAATTCCACAGAGCAAAATAGCAGTGTCGATGGAAGACACTTCCGATTCCCAGACTCGCTCACCGGTGTTCATGTCGGCCCAGTGATAAAAAAATCCACGATGTTGCGGCGACTTGTGAGAAAGAAATTCGAGCGTAGCAATGACGCGTTGCCGCGCTTCGGCACGAGTCAGAAAGCCTCGCCGTTCTCCAATGCAAAGCGCGGTCAGACCAAAACCCGTGGCAGCAACACTGGCAACATTGGAACTATCGGTCGTGGCTTTGCGGGCATTGCATCGATCTTTGACCAGACCGGTGGCGGGATTGGCTTGCTCCCAAAAATAGCAACACGCCGCCCGCTCAATGTCGTCGAGCAACTGATCATCGTCCGGGGAGAAAGCTTTGGTCGGAGGTACGGGATTGGGAGGCGGATCCGGTCCCCTATTCTGCGCGAGTGCGGAAAGCACTGGAGAGAATGGCGCAGCCATCGCCGCGCCCGCGAGACCCTTCAGAAGTTTTCGACGTGAGACCCTCGGCTCGTGTGCCACCCTAAAACGATGTTACCCGATCTTCGCAGAGAGGACGGAACCTAGGGATTGACCAAGACAGCACTTCCCTACTTTTTGTTTTTCTGAGCGTAGCTTTGCATCAGGGCTGCAAAGTGGTCCCAGGTGGCCTGCAGCTGTTGCGGATCGTGAATGCAATTCCAGAAAATCACGGTAGGATCCTCGCCAAAAAATTGGAAGCCGCCAAAATAGTGATAGTCCTTAGGCAGCGGCGGTCCGCCGGGAGCGCCGGCCGGGGGTATGATCACAGGAAGCTGCACTGCGTACATACTACCGCCCGCGAGCACGTGATGTGGGTAGCCCATCAGCCAGAGGCAGTTATGGCCATCTTGCACCATGTTCGCTGAAAGCACCGCCCATTGACCCGCATCCGCGGAACTTGGAGTCTGGCAATTCCACCATTGCGCGCCCGGTATGTAGGCTTTAGGATCCGAAAATCCGTATTGGTCGAGAAGTACCTTACTCCCCACGCCATGCCGAAGAAAATCTTCTGCTTCTGGAAGGGATTGGTTCCAATCAAGGTTCGAATCATTCACCATCGAATAGCCCGGTCTGCCCACGCTGAGCGCATTCAGGAAAGGAAAGTAGTACGGGTAAGCGCGAATCGCAGTCACCAGTGCAACCCCGACAAGCAATGCCGTTGCCCAAACTCCAATTTTCGCCGCGTTTGGACTCGTTTGCCGCAAAGAAACCAACGCTCGTGGCAAAATTGCAAGCAACAGGATGATGAGTGCCAGCGGGATCGAGAAATGGCGAATGCTGAGGTCGAGCCGGCTGAGCAGGCAAGCTGCGGTATAAACCACCAGTGAAATCCAGAGGGAACGCCAGTGCAGTTCCCTTCCGGCGGGAACAATCGGAACCGGATGGTAGCGCTTTCGCACAATAACGACAGCGATCGCCGTAAGCAGCAACAGTAGCAAAAACGCCAGCTGCGACTTTAAGAAGAACAGCACCGGAAAATAAAACCAGACGCCGTGGGGATACGAATGCCCAAGAATATAAGTCGGACGGCTGCCCGCGCCCATGGCAAAACCGATTAGCCCGCGAATGTAAACCAACAATGGCATCAAAATCCGCCTCAGGAAACGCGAAGCCGGAAAATGCGGAATGATATTGAAACCATCCGTCGGCTGGTTCCAGGAGAAAATCAAGTACAGGAGATAAACAAACAATGCCGCCCATAGCGTTCCCTTCAAAATGTTGCGCCAGGCCCGCCGGCGCCACGCGCGCAGTTGAGCTTTCTCCTTCGGCTGCTCAGGCAAAGCCCGCAAGCGCATGCTGAGGGCAACAGCAGGGAAAACGAAAAACAGAAGCCCCGAAGAGAATTTTGAAAGCAATGTTCCGGCGAACACGAGGCCAAATTTCACAACCTCTCCGCGGGCGGGCGAATGCCACATTTCAGCCAGCTGCCACACGGTCAACAACCAGAACAGTGTGACCACAATGTCTGTGATCACCAGCGGACCAAACGCCAAAAACGTGGGCGTAGTGACGTATGCGACCAGGCACAAAACCCCGCCCCAATCACCTCCCAATCGACTTCCAATCACAGAAATCACATAGCCGAGCAGCAACATCATGACTAGCATGGGCAAGCGCGCCCACCGCAGGGCAGCCCCTGGATCATTCCAGTTCATGAGGAACCAGTGCCCGAAAACCCACTCACCCAAATACTGATGAAACGTAGCCTCGCTCCAAGTCCAGGAAACGTGCGAATAGTCTACGTGTGCACCGCGAAGGACAAGAGGGATTACCGCAACCAGCTTCGCCAAAGGCGGATGTTCCTCGTTCATCCGCATATCCAGACGCTGCCAATAGCTCACGCCGGCGGCAGTGTGAGCGACTTCATCAATGGTCACCGACTCCCGCCGAGCGGCTCCGCCTGCAAGCAACGCCATCACCGCAAGAAGAAGCACCGTGATAATCGAAGAAATGGTCTTATGAAAAGCTGTCAACTTTTTGCCACTCGAGAGGTATCCCTTCCAACGCTGTTCTGCAGTTAGTTACGTCTGGCCCTAAATCGGAAGTTGCACGAAATTGTATAGTGTGTTCATGAGCACGCGGAAAAAGATTCTTCTGACCGTGCTGATCCTGGCTGTACCAGCCTCTGTGCTCTGGGTGCGCCACCTGAACCGCCGCGTGGTAACGCTAGTGGGCGCCGTGATTACTCATAACGCTGATCCGCGCAAAGAACTTCCAATAGCTGGAGTTCAAGTGAGTGTCGCCGAGGGTCGGCTTCAGGTCTCTGCCGAATCCGATGCGTCCGGATTGTTCAAGCTCAGCATGCGCCGGTTACTACTGCTTGGACGCCACGGCGTGACGGTTCAATTCAGTCATCCCGATTACAAGCCTCTGAATCTTTACCTTCCGATTTCGAGCAATATCACCGTCGCCGAACTTGTTCCCATTCGTCAGGCCGCGGCCACCGACACCGGGGCCAGGCAGATCATCGCCAACCCGGTCGTCCGATACACCATCAAAACCGCGACCGAGCAAAACGTCGGCAGCGCGGCGCGGCCATTCGAAGTTGTCAACAAGGGTAATGTGCCGTGCAATGGGGCCTCTTTGTGTTCGCCAGACAAGAGATGGAAAGCGTCATTGGGCGCAATCGCGCTCGACGCGGGCGCCGGGAATGAATTCCGCAATGCTAGAGCTTCGTGCATCGCCGGCCCATGTCCGTTCACAAAGATCGACACGTCCGAGCTTGAACACCCGGGCCGCATGATGCACGTGTCCGCCATTACCTGGTCTGATACGGCAACGTTTCTGGTCGAGGCCGAGGTCGTTCATCCCATGATCAGCGACGTCGTGCGGTATTCGTATCCGCTGGTGTTCGGCAATGCGCTGAACTTTACTTTGCCGCCCGCCGCCGAAGGCTTAACTATTCAAGCTGACTTAAATGGACAGAACATCATTTTTCCGATTGGCCCGGCTGACCTGCTGAGTTGGGCAGACTGCACCGCACGATCCAATCCAGACGAGACTCGCGTCTTTCGCTGCGAACTCAAACCCGGTTACCGCTGGCCCAACCCGGGCCCCTGACTTACGCGAGTGCCCGGGCTGTCTCCAAGGCGGTCCCTTCGCGATCTTTGCGCCACCCTTGCGACCTTCTCGGTTTAAGGGTTTCGCCCACCGCGAAGATCAATGAGACCCAGGATCCGTAGCGGCAGCATGAGGGGTCCGGCCCTTCATTGCCCAAAAGAGACATTCAACCCAGTTGTAAGAATCACATCATTGCTCTTCTTCCCGGGCGGCGGATTGGTCACGTAAACGTCCGAGAAGGCATTCTGCCATCCCAGCCGCTTGGTGACTTTTGTGACGGTGGAGAAATCGATTGTGCTGCGATAATCGCCCACGCTGTTGAGGTTGGGAAAGATGAGCGCCTGCTCGTTCAACACCGTGCTCTTGCCCAGCTTGTGCATCAGCTGCTCGCCCAACGTGAGGGCGGCGAAATTTCGGCTGAAGGTTGTGTACGATTCGTGTGTGTAGTTGAGACCGGCGAGCAGGTCCAGCGTGGTGGTATCTGACTTAATGGCGTGATAGCCGGCGCCGCCGCCAAACACCGAGCGCAGGTTCAACGCCTGCAGCGCATCTGCGAAAAAATCGGTTGCGACGAAACCAAACACTCTCTTGGTTATGTCGTGATCGTAGCGAAACCCGCCGCCTGCGGTGTTCGCAGTCGTGGACGGAACCGCGCCTCGTGCGTCATTGGCCGCATAGACGGAATTTGCATAAAGTCCCAACTTATCATTCGACGTTTGGCGAGTCGCGGTGAAGGCGAGGGAAAGATTCGTGGTTGCGCTGTTGCCACGGGTCAAGGCGAAGCCAGCGTTCAGGCCACTGGCCCATCCCTGCAAGAGTCCTGGATGCAAAGTCTTCTCATATGCCGCTTGTTCGGCGTCGTTGCGCAGTGTCTTCACATCGGCGACGTTTGACTCAACATTGCCCGATTTGGTGGCAACCTCGAGCTTGCCATCTGAGGTCGAAACCGGGCCGGAGACCGTTTTTCCATCCTGCAGCTGAACATGCAGCGGCTCGCTCGATTGGATTCCCTCGACCGTGTCCCATTTCAGGCTGACGTCCCCCGCATAATCGGTGTGGAGCACCAGCGTCTTGCCGTCTGACTTGACGACCGTTCCGCTCAGCCGGTCGCCGTTCTTCAATGAGACCTGATCAGCCAGAGCCTGACGCGAATAAAGAGCACAGATGGTAATGGCCAGAAATGAAATTCGTTTCACAGAACCCTCCAGAGTAGATTCGCAATTAGTATCGCAGCAGGTTTACCGGGTTGTACGCCGGAGCGCGAATCCCGCAAGCACGCCAGCGAAATTCACGCCTTCATAGCGCCAGCAACGTAATTTCGTGCCGCCTGTAATTCTGCAACCGGATCGCCGGCAGGCAAGAACTCCATGGCGACAACGTGTTTGTATTTCAATTCCGCCAGCTTACGCAAGATGTTGCGGTAATTGATCTCGCCGGTGCCAGGTGCATGGCGTCCGGGCACATCGGCCACGTGGACGAGCCCAACATGCTCAATATTCTTTTCCAGCTTCTCGATAAGATTGCCTTCGGCAATCTGCTCATGAAAAAGGTCGTAGCAAAACTGCACCTGCGGGTGCTGGACCGACTTGACGATCTCGAATCCGCGCGCCGCTGAGGTCAGAAAATATTTTGGGTTCTCTTCGGGATCAATATTCTCCAGCAGCAGGCGCGCCGGGTCGCCTGCGATTTTCTTGCCGTCGACGACCTTTGCCGCCGCCGTTAGTCCTTCGACGCAGCTTTGCTGTTGTTTTTCAATCGACATGCCGGGCACCGCATCTCCCGTGAGCAGAATGATGGCAGGGCACTCGAGCCTTTCCATGATTGGCAACGTCTGCTGCAGCTCGGCGAGAAATCCATCGCGCTCTGCCGGATTGCACAGGCTGTGCTTCAAACCCGCCGTGCAGTCGAACTTGATGCCTAGCTGTTTGCGCTTGGCATTGGCGCGGCTGAAATCTTCGTCTGTCCATTTTTCGTATTCTCCGACCAACTCGACGTTTCGATATCCGGCTGCCGAAACCTTCTCCAGGCGTTGTTCAAAAGGGAGGTCACGAAATACGGTCCACAACATGATGGAAAGCGGAAATGGTAGGTCAGGATCACTGGCTACCAGGGATTCTTCGGCCAAAGCAAATTCATGGCTCGTAGAAGCTGTTGCGAGCAAAGCGCCGGTGACTCCGCGGGCAAACTCCCGTCTATCCATCTCTGCATCTCCTGGATGGTCCGATCGACGGAGGGCATTGTATCGCGCGCGGGCAGACAGGACCGACTAAGATTGCTCGCGGTCCGAATTTTTTTCAGGGTTGATTGCGAAATACCAGCACCCGATCCATTCCCTCGAAGTGAACCTCCAGCAGTGGGCGGGAACCATCGGCTTGGATTTGATAAACGTACTCGTTTTGCGAGAATTTCGCCGCGCTTTTGACCCACTTTCCCTCCACCGCCGCGAGCAGGTCGCCATTTTGCGTGAACTTGACCTTGGCATCGGTAATGTAGGACTCCCAAGCAATGGTGAAATCCCCGGTCGGCAATTGAGAGCGGTCGATCGTTAGCCTGGATCGAAATGCAAAGTCTCGCGTGCCTCTTTCGAAGGGGCGCGGCTTGTATCCATGTGACAACAGTTCATTATTTAGCTGTTGTTCCGCCACTTCGTCTTCGTAAGGACCTACAAGCAGTTGGTAGGAATTTATCCAAAGACGTCTTCTGGGTACGACGTTGGCATGGATACCGAGCTGAGCGAGTTGATGGCTTAATTCCTGCGCCTGCGACTCTGTCTTGAATCGCCCAAGATCAAAAAACATCTGCGGGTTCGACCTGCGACTCAGCGCCGAAAGACCGCCACCCGGAGTGGCCGCAGCTTCGACGTATATGGACAGGGCCAATGGCTGTGGCTTTGCGATGGACGCAGGCAGCTCCGCCATCGGGGATAACGAAATCATAGGGCTGGCGAGTTTTGGCGCAGTCGATTTCATTCTGTCTTGTTCGGATGCGGGACTCTTTGCACCCGATGAGATGGTTGCATGCGTCTTGTCTGGGCTGGGATGTAATCGGCTCGGTGTGGTCAACGCGTGAACTGGCGGCGAAACATGAGTTTGAGCCGCTGGCTTAGAGGTGGGGCGAGCAAATATTCGGTTCGAAACCGCTTTAGCTGAGGGTGAGTTTGCTTCACTCGGAATAGTAGCTTGCGTGGTCACGGCAGAAATGACTTGTGAGGGATTTCCAAATCTCGGAGAAGCGTCCAAATCTCCATTCCCAGCTAATCGTTTTCCCACTCGAATTAGAGATTCACCGACCGCGCGCCGGTGTCCGAAGAGAAAGAGCACCACTGAAAACGCAATCAGCGATAGCAGGAATCCTGTTGCCAGGCCTCGAGTGAATCCGCTCACTTTCAAACGTCTGCCCGATTCCCACCAGGCTAGAGCCGACGCAAAGGAACGGCGGGAATCGGTCCTTGGTAAAGCCTTCAGTAACGCAGACCCCAGACTATAACGTGCTCCGCTGACTGCGTCAGATTTACGTGACCAATCGAGTATCCGATCGTGGGCTTCGGCCGTCAGAGCAGTAAATCTTACGCCACCGACTTTTTGAACTCTGTCCGTCCACACCAGTTCGCCACAGATGTCGATTTTTCGATTCTGTTCCTGCAGTGAAAGGCGGAGCGTCCCGTTTCGCTCAACCGGAACCATAGAATGAAAGCCCAGTCCCTTTCCCGAGACGTTCAGCACGATACCACCGTTGTCTGGTCCAATGTTGATGTATGCGACTTGATTGAGTTTCGTCCTGGGGGTGCGACGGCGATCCATCGTCGGCATGGTACTTCCTGACAGTAGATATCAGCGTTCAGACGAGGGACGCAGGAATGACGAAGCGAGCAGGCGACTTAAGATTATGCAGTTAAAACAGCATGCTTTCAGTGCCGAAAACTATACACTGAGGCTCTTTCCCGCACAACCATTTTCTGCGCTCAAGACAGGAAAAAATCCATCAGAAAATAGCAGTTATTAACTTTGCCCAGTTGGTTGAATTTTTTGGTCGCTTTCCTTGTCCGGTTAAGGAACCCCGATTGGCGGGCGAGCTTCAATGCACAGTCGGCATCTGTTGTCGTCTCAACTGCTCGATATCTGGTTGGGTCCACTCGTTTGGATAGGAATTCTTTCTTATATTGAGAAGTTGCGGCAGCCCAACATTGAGCGCGGGCAGAATGGTTTGAATAGCCCACACGCATCGCAGCAACTGATCATCGACGATTTGTTCACGCGCGTTCGGGTCGAGGTGTTGCCGGTTCATGACGATACTTAAACTGTTATTAAGATGATGCGACACGGCACGAACCACGCTTCTTTCTGCGTCTTCGCGGACTTCGTTCAGCTGCCAAAACAACGCCCCGACAACGCCGATTAAAACCACAACCAGGTAGCGCATCCACTCAATACCTAAACTTGCGGCTAAGCCCGCAGTAATTCCAGTTGCAAACGCCATGATGATGATTCTGCGATGGGGAGGCATGGGTTGCGATGCTACGAAAGATAAGTAGTCTCAGTCAAGAGCTGCAATGGGTCGATTTTGTTGCTGCAGTGGAAAACGCGATTCAGTCACACTTGTTGCATGCTGAGCATTTCAGTTGCGGTATGCACAAAAGTAACCAAGGTAGTAATACATGACGCACGGTATGGCCCGCACATTCGCAGCTGTGCCATTCTGCCCCCACGAAGAAGCGGCGCTAGAGCCGCTTTCGTGGCTGGGGTAGCGCTTCTTTTCTCTCCGACAATTTTCTGCAGACAATCACGAGCACCGGTGGGTGGATGGTAAGTTGACGACCCTGAATGGGCGATTCTCCAGAGTCGATATGGCGAGCCGTAGATAGGTGCGGGAGAACCGAGAGTGACCCGTCCGGCGAACAACTACAAACAATTCATTCGTGTCATTGTTGCCGACTCCCAGGCTATCTTCCGAGCCGGATTGCGCAAGATCTTTGCCCTTGAAGATGACATCCGAATCGCCGGGCAGTCAGAAACTTTCGAGCAAACGCTTTCTGCAGTCAAAAAATTTGACGCTGAAATCCTCATCTTCGAAGCTACGTTGGCCGAGCGACCAGTCGAAGCGCTGCACGAGATCCTCTCAGAAGCGCCAACGCTACGCGTGGTCTTCGTCACCGAAACTCCCAACCAGGAACTTACGCTCGAACTTTTCCGTCGTGGCGCGCATTCGGTAATTTCACGCGAAGTTGACTCTGAGCTTTTTGTTCAGGGACTGCGGAAAGTCGCTCAAGGGGAACCTTGGCTGGAACCACATGCGATTAGGTGGGTGCTTGACGCCTATCGCACACAAAAGCCTCGTCCCGCTCCTACGCCGGTAACAGTCCAGCTTACGCCGAAGGAAGCGCTCATCGTGTCCTGCGTGACCCAGGGCATGACGAACAAGCAAATCGCTGTACGCGCCAAAACAACCGAACAAGTGGTTAAAAACTATTTGCGCAAGGTGTACCACAAACTCGGCGTCGCGGACCGGCTTGAGCTGGCTTTGTATTGTCTGAATAGCCGCGTGTTGCAAGATTTGAAGCAGAAGCCCCGGGCCGCTGCAACCGCTGTTCCTGCTGTTGCTGACGAACCGAGGACAGTTCAGGTTCCCGCGATCAAAACGACTGGTTCGTCAAAGAAACCCTAGCGAATCAATCAATAACAGTGGAGCCTGACGCAGCCCGCCGGCCACGACTCTCATATGAGCGGCAAGTCCACTACTTTTTGCGATGCTGAGGTAGTTTCTGAACAATAGCTGTATTCGCTCGGCTATAATGTCGAGACTTTTACCATCATTTTTTCTTTTAGAGCCGGAACTTCGGCTGGGGCAAGCCAATGAGTAATGCAGTGACTCCGTCGGGGAGCGGGCCGTCTTCAACACCTCTGCCACGCCGCCATTTTGTCGAAGTCATCATGGGCAGCGGATTTCTCGCCACTGCCATTGCCTTTCTCTATCCAGTGATGCGTTATTTGATTCCACCGAAAGTCTCAGATTTGGGGAGTGACTCGGTCGTCGCTGCTCATGTCGGAGAACTGAAGCCGAGCAGCGGCAAGGTCTTTCGTTTCGGCAGCCGTCCTGGCCTGCTCGTCCGCACCGCCGAGGGTGAATATCGCGCCATGTCCGCCGTCTGCACGCATCTGGGTTGCACTGTGCAATATCGAGATGATTTGAAGCGCATCTGGTGCGCCTGCCACAACGGCATGTATGACCTGAATGGACACAATATTTCCGGTCCGCCACCCCGGCCGCTTGAGGCCTTTGATGTTCAGGTTCGCGGGGATGAGATTTTCGTAAGGCGCCACCGAGAAGCTTGAAAATGGCTCTTTTGCACAATCTGCGCAACTGGCTGGATGATCGGTTCGGCTGGGACGATCTGATTGCTCCCTTGCGACACAAGACGGTTCCGTTGCACCGGCTCTCCTACTGGTACTTCCTTGGCGGAATCACGCTCTTCCTGTTCATCATTCAAGTGCTCACGGGGATTCTGCTGCTTCTCTACTACCGGCCTGGCGCGAACGAAGCTTTCGAAAGCGTGCAATACATCATGACGCAGGTGCAGTTCGGCTGGTTGATCCGCTCCATCCATTCGTGGTCGGCCAACCTCATGATCTTCACCGCCTTCGCGCACATGTTCAGCGTGCTGTTCCTGAAGGCCTACCGCAAGCCACGCGAGCTGACCTGGGTCAGTGGCGTGATTTTGTTGTTTATCGTATTGGGTTTCGGATTCAGCGGTTATCTGTTGCCGTGGAACACGCTGGCGTTTTTCGCCACCAAGGTCGGCACCCAGATCACGGGACAGGTGCCTGTCGTCGGAAGACCGATGATGATTTTTCTCCGCGGCGGAGAAGAAGTCACAGGCGCCACACTGACTCGCTTTTTTGGATTTCACGTTGCGGTTCTTCCCGGCCTCGCGACAATGCTGATCCTGATTCACATCCTTCTCATTCAACGTTTCGGTATTAGCGTGCCGCCCAGTGTCGAGTCCGAACTGAAAGCCAAAGCACAGCCGGTCACCGCAATGAAATTCTTTCCGAATTTCATGCTGCGGGAAATGATTGCATGGTACACGGCGCTCGGGGTTCTCGGTGCATTGGCGGCTCTGTTTCCGTGGAATCTGGGAGTAAAGGCTGACCCATTTGCGTCAGCCCCGGCAGGCATCAAGCCGGAGTGGTATTTCCTCTTTATGTTTCAGACCCTGAAATTAATTCCGTCGAGGGTTTGGTTCGTAGATGGAGAAATCCTCGGGGTACTCGGGTTTGGGCTGGCGGGCTTGATTTGGTTATTGCTGCCGTTCTTTGAAAATGCCCCTCCCGAGAGGAGCAAAGCGTGGATTCGGGCATTCGCTGTTTTCGCGCTCGTCTACGTCGCCGGCATGAGTGTTTATGGCCATTTCGCGAAATAGGATTCGCCGCAATCTGCTGTTGATCTCGGCAGCTGTTCTAGTGCTCGGCACCGGGCTTGCGCTCGGCGAGACAAAAAACTCCTGTGTGGATTGCCATTCCGTCTTACCTGACCCTTATGCAGTAACACACGAGACCTTCAGCCAGGATATCCACGCGCAAAAAGGTTTGAGCTGCGCAAGCTGTCATGGCGGCGATCCAACCAGCGACGATCCGAAAGTGGCCATGAGCAAGAAAGCCGGCTGGAAGGGACACATCGACCGCAAGCAGATTCCTCAATTGTGCGGAAGCTGCCATTCCGATCCCGCGTACATGCGTCAGTACAATCCCAGCCTGCGCACGGACCAGCTAAGCGAATACAAAACCAGCGTGCACGGGAAACTTCTGGGGCAAGGCGATACCAAAGTCGCCGTGTGCGTCGATTGCCACAGCGTGCACGACCTGAAAGCGCCGAGCGACCCGCGTTCGAAGGTAAACCCGCTGAACGTGGCAACTACTTGCGCTCATTGCCACGCCGACGCGGAGTACATGAAGAGCTACAAGATTCCCACCGATCAGTTTGCGAACTGGAGTAAGAGCGTGCATCATGATGCGCTACTGCTCCGCGGCGACTTGAGCGCTCCTACCTGCTCAACTTGCCATGGAAATCATGGCGCCGCCCCGCCCGGAGTCGCGTCCGTTGCCAATGTTTGCTCGAACTGCCATGTTTTTCAGGCGCAGCTGTTTGACTCGAGCCCGCACAAACAGGTATTTGCATCGGCTGGCCTGCCGGGATGCGTCACTTGTCACAGTAATCATGCGATTTCTCACCCAAACGATGATTTCGTCGGCACTGGCGAGAAAGCTGTCTGCACGCAATGCCATACCCAAGGCGACGAAGGTTATGCAATCGCGGGCGAGATCAAGGACAAATTAGTCCAACTGGCAAGCTCGATCGATAAGGCGGATGCGATTCTGGGGCGCGCCGAGCGCTCAGGCATGGAAGTCAGTCAAGCCAGGCTTGATTTGACGCAATCCAGAGACGCTCTGACTAAAGCGCGGGTGACGTTGCATAGCGCGAATCTCACCCGAGTGGAAGCGGATATCAAGCCTGGCCTGGAGGCTACGGCCAAAGATTACGACGCAGGAAAATCTGCGCTCGCCGAGCGCAACTACCGGCGCGTCGGCTTGGCATTGTCACTTATCGCGATTGCCATCATGATTTTCGGGCTCACGCTTTATATCAAGCGAATCGAGAGCCGCACCGGATGAGGAATTTCTGGACGCAAACTTTTATTACTTGTGTTGCTAGTTTCCAGTGGCTAGTTGCTGGTTTCTAGCAGCTGTTTCGAGTTTCTACTGATGTTTACAGGTGCTAGCAAACAGACGCCCGCCGATATTGCTAGCCACTAGTCACAGCAAGACTGGTCCGGCAGACAATCCCCTTGCCACAAATGTAAAATGCCAAGCTGCGAACTAATCGAGGGCCCAGCCATGGCGACCGTTACCAATACCAACATCGATTCTATCCTCCAGGAGCAACGCAAGTTTGAACCGTCGGAGGAATTCCGTCGCGCCGCTCACATCAAGAGCGCGGAGGAATACGAGCATATTTATCGGGAATCCATCGAGAATCCCGACAAGTTCTGGGCGCGCGTCGCCGATGAATTGCACTGGTTCAAGAAATGGGACAAGGTGCTCGAGTGGAATCACCCGTGGGCGAAGTGGTTCACGGGCGGGCAGATCAATCTTTCTTACAACTGTCTCGACCGGCACGTGCACACCGCGCGCAAGAACAAAGCCGCGCTGGTTTGGGAAAGCGAGCCGGGAGAAATTCGCACCTTCACTTATCAGCAGCTTCATCATGAGGTTCAGAAATTCGCGAACGTGCTGAAGTCGCTTGGTGTGACCAAAGGCGATCGGGTGGCGATCTACATGGGCATGACTCCCGAGCTGCCGATTGCCATGCTGGCTTGCGCCCGCCTCGGTGCGCCCCACACGGTGATCTTCGGCGGATTCGCTTCGCACGCGCTGGTCGACCGTATTCACGATTCGCAGGCGAGTTGCGTGATTACGCAGGACGGCGCTTACCGCCGTGGCGGAGAAGTGAAGCTATTTCCCGTTGTCGAAGAGGCGCTGAAGTCGTGTCCGTCGGTGAAGAATGTTGTGGTCTACAAGCGAACGGGAACCGCCATCAACATGCAATCCGGCCGCGATCACTGGTGGCACGAGTTGATGGCCAATGCTTCGGGCGACTGCCCGGCCGAGCCGCTCGACGCCGAGCATCCTCTTTATATCCTCTATACCTCGGGCACAACCGGAAAGCCCAAGGGCGTGGTGCACACGACTGGCGGGTATTCGGTGGGGACCTACATCACCACCAAGTGGGTCTTCGATCTTCGCGAAGAAGATACCTACTGGTGCACGGCCGACATTGGTTGGGTTACCGGACACAGCTACATTATTTATGGGCCACTGCAGAATGGCGCGACCAGCCTGATGTACGAAGGCGCGCCCAATTTCCCCGAGCCTGACCGTTTCTGGAGAATTATCGATCGCCACAAAGTGAATGTCTTCTACACCGCTCCCACTGCGATTCGCACTTTCATTCGCTGGGGCGATCAATGGCCGAAGAAGCACAAGCTCGACAGCCTGCGTCTGCTCGGCACAGTCGGCGAGCCGATCAATCCGGAAGCCTGGATGTGGTACCGCGAGGTGATCGGTCACGACCGGTGCCCGATCGTCGACACGTGGTGGCAAACAGAGACGGGGATGATCATGATCACGCCGATTCCCGGCGCAATTCCTACGAAGCCGGGCTCCGCGACCAAGCCGTTTCCTGGAGTCGTTCCTGAAATTGTGAACACGGATGGCGAACAAGTTCCGGATGGATCCGGTGGATTTCTCGTTCTGAAGCAGCCCTGGCCGGCGATGTTACGCACGATTTATGGTGATCCCGATCGCTACGTGAAGCAATATTTTTCTCAGATTCAAGGCGCATACTTCACCGGCGATGGCGCGCGCAAAGATAAAGACGGCTACTTCTGGGTCATGGGCCGTGTCGATGACGTGATCAACGTTTCCGGGCATCGGCTGAGCACGATGGAGGTTGAATCGGCGCTGGTGGCTCACGATGCGGTTGCCGAAGCCGCAGTGGTCGGCCGTCCGGATGAAATTAAAGGGCAGGCGATTGCTGCGTTTGTGACCCTCGAAGGTGGGCGAACGCCGACCCCGGAGCTGAAAGAGGAATTGCGGAAGTGGGTCGCCAAGGAAATTGGCGCGCTCGCCCGGCCAGATGATATTCGATTTACCGACTCGCTCCCCAAAACCCGCAGCGGCAAAATCATGCGGCGCTTGCTGCGTGAGCTAGCCACCAACGGCGAGGTCAAGGGCGATATGACCACACTCGAAGATTTCAGCGTGATCGCGAAGCTCAAAGAGCAGGAAGAAGCGTAGCTCACTGAGCGAGAGGATGTCGCCATTGCGTCAGGCTGGCTCGATCAGGCTGCGATCCCCGATTTAGAACGCTTGGCCCAATTCCCGGTGACTATTTGGAATCTAGACGGCATAATCAACGAGCGTCTTCGCTGTCGAACAAACCTACAATGAGGCATCGAGCAGCCTGCGGCGAACGCACTTCGGCAAGCTCCGCAAGAAAACCGCTAATCAGGAACTTGGGTAAGCACGGACTAGCTTGATATCAGTATTCCCGCGATCGAGGCCGACATCAGGTTCGCCATGGTTCCCGCCAGCATGGCGCGAAGGCCAAGCCGGGCCAAATCCCCGCGACGATTGGGCGCAAGCGCCCCAATGCCGCCGATCTGAATTCCGATCGAGCTGAAGTTGGCAAAGCCGCACAAGGCAAAGGTCGCGATGGTGAATGAGCGCGGGTCTAGCGCCGACTTGATTGTCCCCAGTTTTGCGAAGGCAATGAACTCGTTGAGAACCATGCGCGTGCCCAGCAGGTTCCCGATCGCGGCCGCGTCGTGCCAGCGAATCCCGATCAGCCACGCAACCGGCGCCAGCCCCCAGCCGAACACCTCTTCCAGGCTGTAAGGAAACCATGCGACATGAATATGGACCCAGCCCATCACGGCATTGACCAGGGCCAGTAGCGCTATGAATGTGATGAGCATCGCTCCCACATTGAGCGCCAGGTGAAGGCCATCGAGTGTGCCGCGTGCGATCGCGCCCAGAATATTTGACTCCTTTTCCATCTGTGGCATTTCGACGCGGCCCGCAGTAAGCGGCCGTTCCACCTCAGGAACCAGCATTTTCGCAATCAGAAGCGTTCCCGGAGCCGTCATAATTACTGCGGTGAGCAGGTTCTTGGCATCGGCTCCGCCAACCGCGATGTATGCAGCCATCATCCCTCCCGAGATGTGGGCCATGCCGCTGGTCATCACGGTCATCAGTTCAGACTGTGTCAGCTCAGGAAGAAAAGGGCGTATCGTGAGAGGAGCTTCAGTCTGCCCCATGAAAATGCTGGCCGCGATATTGAGAGATTCCGCCCCGCTGGCCGCCATGACCGTGGTCATGACCCAGGCGCCAGCACGAATGATCAACTGCATGATGCCGAGGTGATAAAGAACCGCAAAAAAGGCGGCGATAAAAATGATTGTAGGCAGTACCTGGAACGCAAAAATCAGACCCAGAGAAGACTGCTGCTTCCCGAGTTCCCCAAAGATGAAAGCTGAACCATAGTAAGAGAAGTCGAGCAGGTGCTTGGCCCAGTAGCCGGCTTTTGCGAACAGCCATTCGCCCGCATGGACTCGAATAACGAAAACTCCTAGAGCAAATTGCAGGCCGAGACCCCAGGCCACTGTTTTAAAGCGAATGGCTCGGCGGTTGGTCGAAAAAGCAAAGGCCAGGGCCATCATTGTGAGTAGCCCTAGAAAGCCGGTGAATCGCCCCATTGAGTTTCCTTCCCCTGCTTAGGATCCAGTGGATGATCTACCAATGATACGGCGGACCAGCGGTCTGTTCTGCTGCGCGGCATCTGCCCTGATTTGAAAACTCTTCTGCAGCAGCGCCGCAGCTTCGCCCGCCTGGTTTTCAGAATTGTAATGGATCGTGCAAAGAGGCTCGCCCGCTGAGACTTCATCGCCGAGTTTGCTATGCATAATGATTCCGACCGAGGGATCAACCGAGTCTTCCTTCTTCTTGCGGCCGCCACCGAGAATTACCGAGGCAACTCCGACGGCTTGGCAATCAATTTCGGCGACACGACCGCTGCTCGCAGCCGTAACTTCCATCCTGTGTTTCGCGCGCGGCAGGCACGAAGGGTTATCGATCACCTTCGCGTCTCCGCGTTGCAATTCGATCATCTGGCGAAATTTTCCCAGAGCTGCGCCCGATCGGATCAGTTTTTCCGCTTCAGCCCTTCCCTGCCCCGGCGTTTTCGCAACGCCTCCGGTGTGCAGCATCCAGCCTGCGAGCTCAAGGCACAAGGTCCGCAAATCCTCCGGTCCGCTCCCGCGCAAAATTTCGAGTACTTCAACCACCTCGAGCGCATTCCCAACGTTATTGCCCAGCGGCTGATCCATGTCAGTGATTAAAGCGACGACTTTTTTTCCGACCAGTTCGCCGGTCTCGACCATCAGTTCCGCCAGAAACGCGGCATCTTCTTCTCGCTTCATGAATGCGCCAGACCCGGTCTTGACGTCGAGTACGAGCGCATCGATGCCTTCGGCTAGTTTTTTGCTCATGATGGAAGCGCAGATTAGATACGGGCTCTCAACCGTTGCGGTGACGTCGCGCAATGCGTAGAGCTTGCGGTCAGCGGGTGCGATCTCAGCAGTTTGTCCGATCATTGCGCAGCCACACTCGCCGAGCACGCGCCGGAATTGCTCGACCGAAAGATTCACACTGAACCCGGGAATCGACTCTAACTTGTCGAGCGTGCCGCCGGTGTGGCCAAGGCCTCGACCGCTGATCATGGGCACAATCAGCCCCGCCGCCGCAACTAACGGCGCCAGCACCAGTGAGGTTTTGTCGCCCACGCCGCCGGTTGAGTGCTTGTCCACTTTGGCTGCTGCAAACGCGGAAAGGTCCAAGGTTTCGCCGGAGAGCAGCATGGCGTTGGTTAAGGCCGCAGTTTCGGCGCGCGTCATCCCGCGCCAGATCACGGCCATCAACCACGCCGAAGCCTGATAGTCAGGAATCTCCCCGCGTGTGTACTCCTGGATGAAATATTCAATTTCCACCGCCGACAGTTCCTTGCCATCGCGCTTCTTGGCAATTACGTCGAGCGGGCGCAGCGGCAGATGTCCGCGGCGTGATTGAGGGACGATTGAACTCACTGCAAGCGGAATCCTTCCGGCAAGAGTTCAGTGATAGGCAGCTCTTTCCACCCATTGGCGCTATAAAAAACGATCAAAGCCTCGGGCCCGAATTCGTAGATGACTTGCCGGCAGGCTCCGCACGGCGAGCACGGCGCCTTTTGATCATTCACAACCGCCATCGCTCGAATGATCAACCGAGGCCCGCTGTGCGCGACCGCCGAAAAGATCGCTGTGCGTTCCGCACAATTGGTTAGCCCATAAGACGAATTCTCCACGTTGCAACCGGTGAAAACTTCGCCATCAAACGTAAGTAAAGCGGCTCCCACCTTGAAATGCGAAAAGGGAGCGTAGGCGTGCCGTGTGGCCTCGCGTGCCGAGTGAAGCAGGCGTTCACGTTCTTCATGCGAGAGCTTCTCAGTCGCCATGCGGGAGAGGAAATTTGCGAAACCAGAAATCTTTACTTCTCTACCAACAGAACTTTTTCCTTGCCGTCAATTTCGTTTAACTTGACTTCGATCACTTCGCGCATAGTGGTTGGCACGGCACGGCCCACGAAAGCGGCTTCGATCGGCAACTCGCGATGGCCCCGGTCGATCAGCACGCAAAGCTGTACGCGTTGCGGGCGGCCATAGGAGAACAAAGCCTCCATTGCCGCGCGAATGGTGCGGCCGGTGAAAAGCACGTCATCGACCAGAATGATCCGCTTGCCTTCGATGTCAAAACCTATTTCTGATTCTTTGACCAGCGGCCTTGGGCCTAGCGTAGAGAGGTCATCGCGATAAAAGGTGATATCCAGCGCGCCTACGGGAACGTGGTGGCTCTCGATCCGGCTGACCATTTTCCCGAGACGCTCGGCCAGCGGCACTCCCCGGCGACGGATCCCCACCAGCGCCAGGTCTTCCCCGCCGTTGTTTTTTTCTACGATTTCGTGCGCGATACGAAGAAGGGTGCGATCGATCTCCGACGCCGACATCAATTGCGCTTTTTCGCGAAGCTCGACCTTATGGGCAGTGCTTTTGCTGGTCATGAAGTTGCATGATACGCAGGCCCGGCGCGCTCCGCAAGGCTTTTGGAGACGCGGCAGAGAGTCAGCACGGCTCAGCTTCGGTCACGGAAGAATGCGGTCAGGTCTTCCGCAACCGCCGCGGGTTGCTCAACCGGGGCGAAGTGGCCGCCGCGGGGAAAGACTGTCCACCGCTGGATGTTGTATACGCGCTCCAGATATGGCCGCGGCGGCTCCCCCTCTGGAACGGTCTGATGCGCGAAGACGCCGAACGCCGTAGGTGTGCTTACGTAGACGCGGTCGACAGGATGCCAGCGATTGTCCCAATAATCGCGCATCGACGAGGTGATGGTCTGCGTGACCCAGTAGAGGGTGAGCGTGGCGCAGAGGAAGTTGTCATTTGGGGTGACGTCGCTCCATGAGTGCCACTTCTCGCCCAAGTATGCGGCCAGTCCCGCTGGTGAGTCGTTAAGTCCATAGCCGATTGTCTGCGGTTTGGTGGATTGGATTGCGCTATAGCCTCTCTCTGTCATTTCCCAGCGCCGATTCTGCGCAAGGTACGAACGCTCGATCGTGGACAACTCCGCCTCGTCCACTACAGGGGTGAGGTCCGACTCCAATGTGGTGAGATGAATCCCGATGACCGACCCGGGATGATCCAGCGCAAGGATGGTCGTCACCCCAGACCCGAAGTCGTTGCCGCCCGCACCGTAGCGAGAATATCCGAGCTCGGACATAAGCCGGTGCCAACGCTGCGCGACGTACCGGTAATTGATTCCAACTTCGGGTGGCCGCGGGGAGAATCCATATCCCGGCAGTGAGGGTACGACCACATCGAAATCCTCGAGCATCGGCAGCATGTCGATGTAATCGAGAAAACTGCTCGGCCAGCCGTGCGTGAGGATGAGCGGTATACCCTTGCCGGACGCCGCGCGCTGGTAGACGAAGTGAATTCCTTCCCATATGAACTGATCGAGCGCGTTGAGCCTGCTCTCCCAAGCGCGCCAATCGAACTGCCCGGCCCAGTAGGACACAAGGTGCCGGAGCCAGTCCAGCTCGGTTCCTTGCTTCCACCCTATGCCGGGTATCTGATCGGGCCACCGGGTGTGACGCAGCCGTAGGCGCAGATCGTCGAGCACCTCACCCGCGACTTGAATCTGAAATGGCTCCATCACCACTCCCTCTTGGAAGCAGTCTATCGAACACTCAGGCGGAAGTTCTTTGCATTCAAATTGAGTCCCCTCGTGGAGCTTCGCTCAATCCGCGGCTTGCGGTTGGGCTGTGAGATGCGGCACCAGGCGCTTTCCGCGCCAGGTGATCAGGAGCGCTGAGCCGATCATCATAAGGCCCACGCAAAGCCCAATCCAGACTCCGACAGCTCCCCAGCGCAGGCGAAAACATAGGAAGGCACCTAACGGAATGCCGATCAGCCAGTAAGCTATGCCGTTCGCCAGCATTGCGGTTTTCGTGTCCCCGGCCCCGCGCAAAGCGCCAGTCGTCACCACCTGCAAGCCATCGAACAACTGAAATGCCGCTGCCACGAGCAGTAAACTGGCTCCCACACGAATTACTGCCGGATCAGGTGAAAACGCCCGGGCGATGATTCTTGAGGCGGAAACAAATGTCAGCCCGGCACAACTCATGAAGCCAACTCCCAGCAGGATTGCCGACCAGCCAGCGCGCCGCGCGCCGTCAGGATCCCCGCGCCCCAGTTCCTGACCAACCCGCACCGCGGCGGCAGAACTGATTCCCAGTGGCACCATGAATGTGAAAGCGGCGCAATTGAGCGCGATCTCGTGGCCTGAAAGAGGAATGGGTCCAAGCCTGGCGCATAAGGCGGTTGCTGCCGCGAAGGCTCCAATTTCGAGAAGAATTTGCCCCGCAGCCGGCGCTCCCAGCTTGAGCAACGCCCACATTCTTTCACCGTCAACCTTTACCAAATTCATCCAATGCGGGGCTGACGACGAGGCGTGACGCTTTGACTCGACCATCATCAGCGTGATCACTAGCACCAGCAGCATGTAAATACGCGCGATGCAGGTTGACCATCCGGAGCCGGTGATGCCTTCAGCGCGAAATCCCAGGTGTCCGTAGATCAGCACCCAATCACCGAATGCGTTCACCAGATTGGCCGAGACCAGCGCAAACATGATCGGTAAGGCGACATTGACAGCCTGCAGATAACGGCGCAGGGCAAAGTAGCCGAGCAATGGCAGCGTCCCCCAATTCAGCGCCATCAGAAATGGCCGCATGGGACCAACCAGTTCCACGCTGATTCCGAAGCGCTGCATCAGCGCCGGCCAGAATGAGACCGCAATCATCAGCGCCGGCGTAAGCAACAATGCCAGGAGCAATCCGTTCACCAGGGTGTTGCGGGCATCGTGCAAGTCTTCGCGACCATAGGCGTGCGCAACAAAAGTGTCCATGCCCAGCAGCAGCCCGCTGCCGAAAATCGCGAGCACGTGGTACAAACTTTGGCCAAGACCAGTGGCTCCTATCGCGACAGCGCTGTTGGGCAGGCGCCCAACCATGATGGTGTCTACCACGCCCATGCTCATCCACCCCACCTCGGCGATGATCAGCGGCAGAGCAAGGCGCAGCGTCAGGCGGAAATCCCGCGACAGCGGAAACGAAGATTTTGGCAATCGGTTCGCAGCCATAGTCCTGACTTCGGCGTAGTGGAAGACTATATTCCGTTATCAGGGTTAGGATACTGAGGAAAAGTGGACGGAAGAACTGTGCACCGAGCGGCGATAATTCTGCTCTGGAACGAGAACTCCAGCAAGTATGAGCTGAAATCTTTCAGCTTATCCGGCCACCGCAGTTTCGAGCCCCAGTCGCTTTCGACATTCCGCGAGAATCTGGGCGGTTGACGACGATCCTACCCGCGTTGCCCCTGCCGCGCGCATTTCCAGCACAGCATCCAAAGTGCGAATTCCACCGGACGCCTTTACTTGCACGTGCGCTGGCGAATGCTTTCTCATCAGCTGGACGTCAGCAACCGTCGCGCCGCTGGGAGCAAAACCAGTCGAAGTTTTTACCCAATCCACGCCGATCTCGCCGAAAATCTCGCAAAGCCGGATCTTCGCCGCGTCATCGTGATAAGCATTTTCGAGGATAATCTTGATTTTCGCCCCGCCTCGGTGCGCCGTCGAAGCCAGCGCTGCAACTTCGCGCCGAACGTACTCCCAATCGCCGCTGCGGGCTTTGCTGATGTTGATCACGGCATCGAGTTCGGTCGCACCGTCCCGCAGAGCCTGCTCCGATTCGGCCAGCTTTATTCTTAGTGCATGCGCGCCATGAGGAAATCCGATGACGGTGCAGGGTTGCACGCCGCTGCCATGAAGCAGCTCAGCGCAGCGCTTCACGAAATAAGGCAGCAGACAGACGCTGGCAACTTTATATTGCACGCCCACACGGCATCCTGCCTCCAACTCGGCCACAGTCGCAGCCGGGCTGAGAATCGAGTGGTCGATGATTTTTGCGATATCGGAATAGGAATAGGTCGATGTCATTTCTGAAAATTATATTCCCGAGGGACGAGCATCCTCGCGATCAACAGGCGGCACATAATGCAAATCATTTGGCGCGTGGGATATCCAAGGATACCGGCGGCTTGATTTTGTAAACAGCCGCGAAATTTCCTTGATTCACTGCCAACCCTACACGACCGCGCGAATCAATGTAAAGTAACGGCTTTTTCAGCGGAACATCGCTGAACGTACGTACGAATGGGACCTCTAGCGCTGTGCTTCCGAGAGTCACGTGAACGTTGTCCCCGTGTCGGTAACCAAGCTTTAAGAAATCCTCGCCGCTTACGTTGGTCACCAGGTTTCCGAAGGGCCCGTCGGTGGCCAGAACTTCGCCATGCAAACCGCCCTCGTTGAGTTTTGCGGCAACCAGATCCAGGCGCACCAGCTTCTCGATTGGAACTTCTGGTCCGATCTGCGTCCAATCTTCGCCTCGCGCCAAATGCGCGCCCGCAGGAGAAAAAATGTCTCTGCCGTGAAAGGTTGAGGAAAGCTTCGAGCCGATCATCCAATCCGTATTGGTGATTTCGCGGGCGCCTTCGAGGCCATCGCGGTCCTGAACTAATGTCATCAAACCGTTATCCGGCAGCACAAAAAATTGGCCGCGCTTCGATTTCACAACCACGGCCTTTCGCGAGCTTCCCACGCCGGGATCGACAACCACCACAAATACCGTTCCCGCAGGATAGTAGGGAGTCGCGCCGAACAGAAATCGCGCGCCGTCGAGAATCGAGTAGGGCGTGACCTGATGAGTCAGGTCGACGATGCGAAGATCGGGAGCAATGGACAGCATCACCCCTTTGCAGATCGCCACTGAATCGTCCACCACGCCGAAATCCGTCATAAAGACGACAGTCGGCCGGTCGGCCGCTGCGGCTAAGCCCCTGAATATGAACAGCAGAATGACGATGGCCAAAATGCGCGAACCGCTACGGGAATTGATGCTCCTGACAGGAACCTCCGTCGCAGGCATGTATAGGACTCTCCTTTCAATCTGGGCAATATCGTAAGCCGATATTCTGGACGAGCTTTTTACAATGTTTAACACTTTTTTAATCAAGACTCCTTGAAAACCATCACGCTTCCTGAATAGAATTCCGCCTTCACTCCCGGAGGACATGTGAAAACATATCCCTGTTCAGCGAACGCCACTCTGCGCTCAATCGCCACAACGCTATCCATCGCATTGGCATTTCTTTTTACCACAAATTCCCCAATTGCCCTCGCTCAGCAAACTCTGGGCGCTATCAACGGATCTGTAGCCGACAGCAGCGGCGCCGTCATTCGTGGTGCCGACGTCAAAGCCCGAAACGTTGGAACGAACCTGGAACTCACCGCGGTCACCCGGGGCGACGGTTCGTTCAGCATTACCGATCTGCCTATCGGGACCTATGAAGTCAGGTTCACTAAAAATGGATTTGAGACCGCGGTTTATCCCCAGATCATTGTGCAAGGCAATCGGACGACAACCATCAATGCAAGCCTGAAGCCAGGCACGGTGGCGGAAAAAGTGACCGTCAATGCAACCCCGCTGCTGAACCAGACCGACACGACCAACGGTTACACCATGGGTTCGGACGTAATCCCAACGGTTCCGCTCGGCACGGGTAGTTTTACGCAGCTTGCCATTCTAGCGCCGGGCGTCAACGCCGATTTTCTGTCCGGATCGGGATCAAATGAAGGTTTAGGAAACCAGGGAATTGTTGCCAACGGCCAGCGCGATACCAGCAATCAGTTCACATTCAACGGCGTGAATGCCAACAATCTTTTCAACGGCAATTCCACCAGCAACATCTCCGACAGCCGGTTCACCTTAAACACAGGAGAAATTTTCGGCGTAGGCGGCCAGGTACAGACCAACAGTTCGGTTTTCGATGCGATCGGTCAGGCCCTGCCAACCCCGCCAGTGGAAACGATCGAAGAAGTCCATGTCTCAACCTCGATGTACGACGCCTCCATGGGGCAGGCCAGCGGCGCTCACGTCGAGACCACCACTAAGTCCGGCAGCAACAACTTTCACGGGCAGGCTTACGAATATTTTCAGAACAACAAACTTGACGCAGCACCGACGTTTTTGAGCGCAAATCCGTTCTTCAGCGGCGCGCCGCCACTTCACCGAAATGTATTTGGTGGAACTTTAGGTGGGCCGATCGTTAAGAACAAAATGTTCTTCTTTGGCTCCTATCAGGGTCAGCGCATTAGTGACGCATTGAGCGGGGCATTCAATGGCGTACCCACGCTTCCCGGCCTCACTGACGCCATGCGCAGCGATGCGAACTTCGCGACTGACGTTATGAATTTGGTCAACACAGATGTCGGCTGTGGTCAGCCACGGCATCCGGCGTGCATCACCAGCACCTCACAACTCGATCCGGTTGCCATCGCAATTCTAAAGGCAAGAGCAGGTAGCCAGTTCATCATTCCCTCCTCGAACGCTGCTAATCCCGAGAACGGTGAGCAGGCTTTCAACTCCTTCATCAAGGGGCCAGCAAGTCAGTTCAATGCTAACCAGGTCAACGGAAATATTGATTACATTTTTAGTGACAAAGACCGGCTTGCAGCCAAATATTATTTCCAGAACGACCCCACCCACATTCCATTTGCAGTGAGCCAGGTGGTCGGCTTCCCGCAAACAATGCACGCTGGCAGCCAACTGTTTTCTCTCGATAACACAACCGTCTTTACGTCCAACGCGACCTGGGAAAACCGCTACGGCTTTATTCGCGAAGTCGCAAATGCCACCACAAACCAGGCGCTTAAGCCCTCCGACGTCGTCCTCAATCTGCTTGGCAGCCCTTTTTTCCCGGGCATCATTATTCGTAATGCGGATGCCGGCGCCCAGAGCGTTAGCGGAGTCATTGGTCCTCGCGCCGGCAACGAACTAAGAATCGGACCTTCGACTAACTTCGCGAACGCCGGAATCTTTCAGAACCAGCATGAAGCCTCTTCCGTTTACCACTGGGTCCACGGACGCCACGCGGTTGAGTTCGGCGGAATCTTTGATTATGCCCAGCTCAATGTTGAAAACCGTGAAGATCAAGTCGCAACCTTCGAATTCAACAACTTTGTAGATTTTGTGACTGGCAGTGTGGGCGCTGGCACGCGCAGCACCGGGCAATTCTTGAATGGCGAAACCAACCGCCACTTCGGCTCACGTTCGGCGGGATTTTTCATCCAGGATGGCTGGAAAATTAAGCCCAATCTCACTATTAACGGCGGATTGCGCTGGGATTGGGACGGCCCTCTTTACGAAAAGAACGGGCTGCTGACCAATTTCTACGCCTCAGATTATTCATACAATCTTGCCACGGACAGCTTCGGAAACTTGCCCAACGGGGAACCTGCCATTGGTCTCGTGGTGGCTGGGAACAACAAGGCTTTTGGGTTCAAGAACGTCAGCGACTCGACCCTTACAGGCCGTCAGTGGATGTTTGAGCCAAGAGTGGGATTTGCGTGGAGCCCGTCCAAACTCAACAACATCGTGGTTCGTGGCGGATTCGGCATCTATGCCGATCGCGGCGAATACTTTACTGAGTTGTCCGCCAGCGCGGGTCTTGGCATCAGCGGACCGTTCAGCGTTACCACGCAAGAACCGTTCACAGTGCCCGTAGATGCGGGATGCGCTGCCGGAACTCTCTGCCTGTCTGCTGGTCCATTCGGTACCACGCCCTTCAGTCCTCCGCCGGCCAATCTAACTCAAGTCGCACAGAATCTTGTGCACAACCAGGCTGGGTTGAGCGGCTGCAATGAACCGGTTACTCCCACCTGCACACCCGTGAACGATCCTGCCTTCGCATTCTTGTTCGGCGGATACGACCCTGCAAACAAGCTTCCGTATTCAGAAAACTGGAGCTTCGACACGCAATGGCAGCCAAAGAACGACCTCGTACTTACCTTGGCTTATCTTGGAAACCACGGCGTGCATCAACCCCTTCCCATTCCATTCAACGAGCCGGGAATTGCGACACCTGGTCACCCAATTAACGGGCAGATCTATTCCTATGGAAACCAAGCGACAGATGCTAACTTCAACCCTCTTGTGACGGAGCAAGTTCAAACCACGATTGCCGAATTCGCGGGCTCGGACGGAAACACCGCTCTTCGCGTTCCCTTCATCGGCTTCAATCCCAACGCCGATTTCTGGAGGGCAGAAGGCGTCTCTACCTACAATGCCGTTCAGTTCCAGGCCACGAAGAAAATGTCTCATGGCCTGATGATCAATGCTTCTTACACTTACTCGCATTCCTTGGACGAAGGCAGCGGATTAGGCGCTGGCCTTTTCTTTAATGGGAATGATCCATTGAAGCCACGTCAGGCTTACGCGTCTTCAGATTTTGACCGCACGCATGTGTTCACGATCAGCTACGTGTATCAACTCCCGACCGTCAAGGGGGCGAGCGGATGGGTGGACAAAGTCGTGAACGGGTGGGGCGTTCAGGGCGTCACCGTGGCCCAGAGTGGACAGCCATTCAGCATCATCGATTTTTCGGGAGCTGCGGGAAGCATTTATTTCGCTGGTGACGACTTCATTACCAATCCTTTGTTGCCACTGCTTCCTGGGATTTCACCACAGAAGGCTACGTCGGGCGGCACTGACAACAACTATCCAGCAAGTGCGGGTTTCGGCCCCGGGGTCAGAGTACCCTACGTTAATCCCAACGATTTTGGAATCCCGTTACTGAATCCGGGGCAGGACGGCGTCCCTCCGTGTGGCGCGACGACTGCCGGCACGCAGGCCTGCGATAACCTCGAAACCGGTTTTGGCCCGGTTGGTCGCAACATCTTCCGGTCCCCTTTCCAGACCCGATTTGATTTCTCAGTCGTAAAGAACTTCAAAATATCCGAACGCGTTGCACTTAAATTTCAGGCCGACGCCTTTAATGTTTTCAATCATCCCAGCTTTGACGCGCCATTCAACAACTTCACCTTCAATCCGTGTTTCAGCCCGAATCCCTGCTACGTTACTCCCGGCCAAATATTGACGCCAGGGAATCCCAACACTCAGAACTTTGGTGTGGTTCAGCAGACGGTTGGCAGCAACCGCTTCCTGCAACTCTCAATGCACTTGAGCTTTTAACGAGTATTGGCAGTCGACTAGAACTCTTATCAGACCCCGCCACATCGCGGGGTTTGTTTTTGAGCTGCTGCCTGGTGTGATTGCCAGCTTCGTTGTGGGCGGAGTGGGTCTACGCTTTGAACTCTCCGCGCACGAGGCGTAGCGCGTCGTCAACCCCTGGCTCTTCTTTGCGTTTTTGATTCCCGTTGTTGGCTTCGACGTGCTCCTCAGTCGTGTCGCCTTCGCCCGGGGCCAAGAACAAATTGCTTTCGAGCCCATGCTGCTTGTCGTAGAGCTCGCGGTATCTCCCGCGGGCGGCATACAGCTGCTCGTGAGTGCCGCGCTCAACAATCCGGCCCTGCTCGATCACCAGAATCTGATCGGCGCGCCGAATCGTAGACAAACGGTGCGCGATGACAAAGGTCGTGCGACCGCGCATCAAGTAGGACAAGCCTTCCTGGATCATCTGCTCCGACTCGGAGTCCAGGCTCGACGTGGCTTCATCAAGAATCAGGATTCGCGGCTCAGCGAGGATCGCACGCGCAATCGAGATGCGCTGCCGCTGCCCGCCAGAAAGTTTCACGCCCCGTTCGCCGACGATGGTGTCGTATCCGTCGGGAAAATTCTCGGCGAATTCATCCACTCGCGCAATTCGGCAGGCCCGCAACACCGCTTCTTCACTCGCATCTGGACGCGAAAACGCCACGTTCTCGCGGATGCTTCCGTCGAACAGAAACGACTCCTGCAGCACAACGCCGAGTTGCGTGCGATAAGAATCCAAGCGCACCGTGCTCAGATCGACGCCGTCCACCAGGATCGCGCCCCTGGTGGGAACATAGAAAGCGGAGATCAATCCAATCGTGGTCGACTTGCCCGAACCCGAAGAGCCGACTAATGCCGTCACCGTTCCCGGAGAGGACTGAAAGGAGACATCCTCCAGCACAAAACGTGAGCCGTCGTAGCTGAAGCTGACGTTGTCAAAGTCAATTTCACCGTCGATTTCCGGCAAGGTGACCGTGCGCCGCGGGTCGCGATCTTCCGCAGGCTGTTTCAGGATTTCATGGGTGCGCTCGAGGCCGGCAAGCGCTTCGGTGAGTTGCGTGCCGATCTGGACAATTTGCATCACCGGCGCGATCAGAAATCCCATAAAAAGCGTGTAGGTGAAAAATTCACCGATGGTCAGTTTCCCCGCCAGAATCTGCGTAGCCCCGACGAACATGATCACGGCGCCGACGATGCCGAGAAGAACACTTGCGGAAAGGCCCATCACCGAAGTAGCAGTCAAACTCCGCATCACATTGTCCAGCAGACGCATGACGCCGCCCGAGAAGACGTTCTCTTCCCGTGCTTCTGCGTGATAACCCTTGACCACGCGAATTCCACCGAGAGATTCGGCAAGGCGACCGGTAACTTCCGCGTTGATTTTGCTGCGCTCGCGGAAGATCGGGCGGATGGTCTGAAAAGCTTTTTTCAGGGCCAGAGCGAAACACGACAGAAAGCCGAAAGCGATCAAGGTCATGGTGGCGCTGATGCGGAATAAAACCACAAGCGCAATTCCCGCAGTCAGCAATCCGCCGACCAGATCCACCAATCCGGTGCCGATCAGATTGCGCACTCCTTCGACGTCGCTCATGATGCGCGAAACCAGCACGCCGCTTTTGGTCGAATCGTGATATGAGACAGACAATCGTCCGACGTGGGCTTGCACCTTTCGGCGAAGGTCGGCAATCAGGCGCTGCGCTGCTTTCGAGAGCAGTTGAGTCAGTGAGAATGAGGTAATTCCCTGGATGACTGTTGCCAGCAACACCGCCAGCACAAGCGGCTTCAGTAACTGCGTATGCCGTTTGACGATGACATTGTCGATCAGGAATCGCGTCGAGTAGGGCAGCACAAGCGACGCGACGCGATTGATGGCCATCAACGCGAAGCCCATCGCAAGCAGGCTGCGCCGCGGACGGACCAATTCCCACACCAGCGGGAGCACCGCGCTGAGTTTTGGACGTGGGGCGGGAGCCGCAGGTAATTTCGCTAAAGACGCCATGTTTTACTATTTGATAAATACCGCCCGAGTCAGGGTTCAATTTTGTGGAATCGGTGAGTGTCGGTTCAGCGGCCCAAATCAAAAACCCTTAGCGTTGCGTCACTCTGACCACATTCGAGTAGGCTGAGCTTCCGTTCGTGTTGGTTGCCCGCACACGATACGCGGCAGGCTTCGCGTTGGAGTCCGTATATTCCTTGGCGGTAGCCGGCAAGGTCGCCACCTTATCCCAACGTCCGTCGCCCGCCCCAAATATCCGGCGCTCAACTACGACGTGAGTCGGGTCGCCCCCATGCACCTCCCAGCTCAATTTGATCCGATCTCCGCTGAGTATTCCCTTTAGCGAGCTGGGGGCCTCCGGCAGCGCCGGCCAATCAAAATAGCTTTCGTCCGCAATGGCAACAACGCTGTCTTTGACCGGCAGCATTTCCAGCGTGTCGCTGGTTCCCTGCTTCCATTCGATTGGTTTGATCTCGCCGGAATTAACATCAATGACTACGGGATGACTAATCCCCGTGTTCTTCAGCGACATGGTTGCAAACTGCGGCGAGAAAACGTTGCCGGGTCGGCTGTGGGCGGCGATCCAGTAAGCCACGATGGCTTTGCCGTTCCGGTTCCTGAATCCATACAAGAGAAACGGGAACCCAGTCTGACGCTGAAGAACCGGCTCGTCCGGGCTGGAAATTTCAATCGATGGATCGAACTTCGTATCCGAAAACAACGCGTTCGTGTTCTGCAGGGCATAGAAGACTGGCCGGGGCGTCCAGTCGGTTTCATGATTTGTAAGTCCGTGAATCATGCCGAAATCGTCGTATTCATTGCCATCGGTGGCGGATGTCAGAAGCCAGACAAATGTCTTTACGCCCGAGGCAAGGTTGTAGATCAATCCGCGCGGCAGATATTTCGCCTGCACCGACTCGTCGGAACCCGACCACGCCGGAATCGAGTTGAACTCGTCGTCGAAAAACGGAATGTCAGCCTTGATTCCAGGATAATGCGTGACCAGTTCGCGCAACTGGCGCGGTGATTCGTTGAGATAAGCGCCGTAGTCCATCGTCTCCGGGTTCATATTCTGGCCATAGCCCGGGTACGTGTGATATGCGTAGACGTCGATTCCTGAAGCGCATTTGCACGTGTCAAACGCACGTTGCGTGAATTCGCGGCCTGGGTCGGCCTGCGCACCGTAGATCACCTTCGCCTGCGGATCGGTCTTGTGCACCGTTTCGATGAATGGCGCCAGCAGGCGTCCGTATTGCTCGGGATCTCCCCACGAATTCCAATAGCCGATGTCCTGCTCGTTCCACAAAGCCCAGTAATGAATGCGGTCGTGGAAGTGATCGACCATCCAGGCGGCGTATCGATTAAATGCGGTGATTTGCTCGGGCGTGGTCGGCGGCCAGAAGACGGAATAGAGACTACGATCGTCGTTGTGAAACGAACCCGGCTCGGGCGTGCTGGCGTCCGCCAGCTTTCCGCTCGGTGACGTGTACATTGCGTTCCCGTACAAAAGCTGGACCTGAATGTTCACTCCGTTATCCACCAGCGAATCGACCGCATCTTCGAGTATCGGCGGCACGGCATATACTCCGCGTTTCTGTTCCACCCAGTCCCAGCTGGTGTAATCCGAGCTGTTCTCGTATTGGCCAATGCGAATCCACTTGAAGCCCGCATCGAACATGCGCGTCCACCACCAGCGATCCCAGGGCAGATAAGGATTCCGCGGAAGGTCAGAATTGATTCCAAAGCCATCCCGGATCTGCGACGACCGCTTGGGAGGAATGTGATCGGGAACGCGGCGCTGGGCGAAAAGCGCGGTGTGAATGAAAAGGGCTGAGACAACGGCAAAAGTTGAAGCTAAATTTCGTCTGCTACATGCCATGGAATTTCCTTCGTGTGACTTTGTGTCTTGGTGGTTGATGAATTTACCACGAAGGCCGCAAAGGGAAACGACGGATCCTTTGCAAGAATTCATCCGGTCGCGCGGACTGGAGCGCCTGCGGACGCGAGTTCTTTCGCATTGCTCTGAATTTTTCGGATGGCCACAACGATTTCCTGCATATCTTCCTCGTCGCCCAGCAACGCCGGTTGTGGAATCCAGACTGTCTCCCACGCGGCGCGCTGCGTATTTGGGAAATTTCCCTTCAGAAACTTGTGCTCTTCGCTCCTCACCGCCTCGCTCAGGCACTTGCGATACTCGCCATTGCGGAACATATCCAACTCATGCAGGGGTGGATAGCTGGCCTGGTGCGGAACCCCCTCAGCGTTCATGGCTTCGATAAAACGCTCGGTGGAAATGCCCGCGAATTCGCGCTTGTCGACGTGGAATATGTAAGCGTACTGGCCATTGCGAGTGCAGCGCTCGTCGAGCTTTTGCGGCGTGATCCCCGGAATTTTGCCCAGCTCGCGATCGAGCACGCGCGCGTTCCGATGGCGTTTGCGTGTCTGCGCGTCCAGGCGGCCCAACTGCGCCATGAGCACGGCTCCCTGCCATTCACTCAGCCGGTAGTTCGAGCCATAAATAAAGTGACTGTAGAACCATTCGCCCGGCATGCGGCCGCAATCGTGAATTGAGCGCGCATTTCGCTCAAAAACGTCATCGTTTGAAATAATCATGCCGCCTTCGCCCGCCGTGATCAGCTTGCTCGCCTGAAAACTGAAAGTGCCGGCAACTCCGAAAGTCCCAATTCGTTTACCTCGCCACTCGCTGGCATGCGCGTGCGCCGAGTCTTCGATCAGCGCGATTCCCTTCCGCTTGGTTAGCTCTGCGAGCGCATCGAGATCAGCGGGATGTCCGCCCATGTGAACGGCGACAATTGCCTTTGTGCGCGGCGTGATCGCAGCCTTGGCCAGCTTGGGATCGACACAGTAGGTATCTGGAAGCACATCGACGAGCACCGGCAACGCATTGGCGAACAGGACCGCGCTTGCCGTCGCAACGAAGGTGAAGTCCGGAACAATGACTTCATCACCCGGTCCGATGCCGAGTGCCGCCATCGTGACTTCCAGCGCGGCGGTGCCGTTGGTTACGGCGATGCCATGCCGGGCGCCGTGGAAGCGTGCAAATGCCTGCTCAAATTCCAGCGTCTTGGTTCCGGGAGTGCGCCACCAGACGCGGCTTTCCAGGACCTCGTTTAGCGCTTTCCGCTCCGAGTCATCGAACTGCGGCCACAGCGGAAATGGCTTGCTCTTTGTTTTCTTGCCGCCAAGTAATGCCAATTGCGACATAGGATCCTCACTAGTATGCGTTCACGATTACAGCACCAGTATGCGGACAGTGCAATGGGTGCGATTAGTCAGGGCGGACGCAAATCAGCCTCGGTGTACTCATTTCGTTTGAATTCCGAACTCTGCCGCTTGCGGCAGCGTGAGGACCTGCTGTTGACCGTGGAGAAGCAGGTTCCTCGTTATTCGCTCGCTCACGCCTCGGAATGACAAATGATCGAGGAATTACAAGAACGCAGTTCGAAAAAATATCTTCTAACGAAAAGAAAAAAGCCCGGCATGAGCCGGAGCCTTAAGCTCAGAGCTAATAGTGGATGCTAAGAGTTGTGTTTAACGTCGGTGCAAAGGTGTCACTTTATGTGCAAACCGCGTGCAAAAGTGGCGTGAATCATGCCATTTGTGCTACTTATGACGTTCGTAGAATCTGTAACTTACAGATTCTGGGAACAAAGATCTTGTTCGCGGTATATTACGGGCCGAGTTCAAGCCGGCAGCACTGCGATTGTTGCTTGATCATTTCGCGTTGACTCGAAGCACGAATTGCGTTCCGTGTTCCAAATGAACGTTATGGTGATCGGAACTGATCACCGAGCCTTGCGGTGCCTGGCCTTTCGCGCTCAACGAGAGACCCTTGAGCCCAATGACGCCTTGACTTGTTGGCGAAAGCCCACGTCGCCCAGCGGCCTGGTCCGCGCTGTTGCCGGAATTTGCAGCACCATCTGGCCTTCCTGCGACTCTGCCCGAGGCGCCTCGACCGCTTTCGCTGGATGGGGAACTCCGACCCGCGATGGTCCCGCCCGTTGAGCCGCCCACTTCGCCATAACCCGTGCCGGACTGCCCGTGTTCGTCTGCTGGGCCGGTTTCGGGTGCCGCCACGGCCTGAATTAAGGCAGATATCGGCATCTCGGCACCATCCTTAATGACCAGCCGATCAAAAGCGATCGCAATTTGCGACTCTGGATGCTCTTTGCTGCGCGCCTGAATCTGCGTGATGTGGCCAACGACTTTGCTATCCTTCGGAATCAATACCTCGCCATTGGACCTCAGGTCCTCCAGAATCGTGGTCGCCACCTCGTCCTCTATCTTGTTTTTTTTGGCGTCAAGATTCTGAGCCAGAGCAACGTGGAATATGCTGCCCTCCGCTACAACGAATGACGACTCATGTGCTTCATGTGGGGCAATGGCGCTGGCCTGCGATCCCGGGTTGGATGGAGTTGAAGCTGGGTTTTGCGAGGTGGCTGTTTGTGGCACGAGTGCGGCGCAGAGGATCACGAACGCCAGTAGATTAACGCTCAGCTTTTTCACGGCAGATCCCCTGGAAGACAATGCCCTAGCGCATCGGTTCGAGACTCAAAGCAAAAACCAGCGCGGCTTCGTTGTCGGGCAAGGTAATACTCCTCACCACTTTATCAGGATTAAGATCGAATGAATACGCGTAAAGATAAAACGTGCGCTCGTCTTTTTCCCCGTTGCCTGCCAGTCGATAAGGCATAGTTATTGCCTTGAACTCTCCGGGGAAGTTTGACGGCGCGTACCAGTCGCTGAGGCTTTGTCTTACATTTTGGCGCGTGCCGTCCGCGTAGTTGACCGTAAAGACCTGATCAACTTGGCTGCCATCAACAGCAGTTGCGAGCAGGTTCAAGCTTCGGAATTTGTCGCTGGGGAGAGTAACATCCTTCCCTGTCGCGGCGTCTGGAACATTGGGCGCGCCCAGCTTGAATTGAACGCCATTCCATGCCTGCTGTGACCCAAGCAGGCCCTCTGAGTATGCGAAACCACCGCCATCCATACTGCTTGAATTCGCAAACTTCGATCCGTCTCTGTAGATGGCGTGGACGTTGAACGCAGATGAAAGGTCAACCGGCACGGCGCCGTGCTTCATGGGGACAACGGTGACATCGAGGGTAGTCGAATGCGATATGTCTCCAGCAGAAGCAGAGATGGTCACAGTAGAAGACCCCGCGCTTACAGAAGCATCGGCGAGTAATGTCAGCGTGTTCGCTTCACCCGTGGCGCCGGAATTGAATTTGGCCGAGATGCCTGCCGGAAGCGTGGACGCGGTAAAAGTCACCTTATCGGCAAAGCCGTTCAGTGGCGTGAGCTCGAGGTGAACGCTCTCGCTGCTTCCCTGCAGCACTGTCAACTTCGGCGACGAGCTTGCAAGAAGAAAATCCGGATCGCCGCTCTTTGGAAACGGAAGAACGTCATACAGCGGCTGCGCAGGATTCAGTGCTGGGCCCTCGTCGCTAATGGACATCGCAAAAATACGAATATTCTCATTGACCGGAAGCTTGATGCTTTTAGCCCCGACTGGCAGATCGATCGGGTATGCGAAGAGATATGAATAAGAATAAGGCACGTTCTCTCCCGCAGAGTTGTGGTGATGCGAACAATACCACGCCAGGTCTGCACGCTTGATATAGGCGGGTTTAAGACCAGTCATTTCGCCATAGTCATCGTTAGCGCCGCTCTTCGACCAGCTACGGTCGTACCATTGCCCGACGAAACCACCCCAGTCTTCAATGTTGAGATTAACCTGCTTGCCACCAACCTCGAACGTGGCCTTCTGGTCCCCATTCGCCGAGGCGGCCAGAATATAGACGCGTCTGAAGTTGCTTCCGGGAAGTTCGATGCTCTGCCCGTTCGCAACGATGGCGTTAGGACCCGTAGGTGATGCCAGTTGAAATTGGACATCGCCGAAACTGATCTTGGACGGAAGCATTTCCGCCGGTAGCGCGTTTCCGTGCCCGTCGAACCCGGATGAAGATGGAGTTCCATTGGCAGATGCCGTGGCGAGATCATACGAAAGCGACACCGGCGCAGACCGCACGCCTGGAGCTTTGGATTTCGCCGTGGCGAACTTAATTGCAAATGTACGCGGCTCGTATGCTGTGAACGAGCTAACCAGAGAGCCATTCGTGACCGTCGCCGGCCCAACCGGCTGTTCCTGGCCGTTCACTTCACGAGCGGCCGCGATTGGTGCTGCAAAAGAGAACCTGACGTTCTCTTCAGGCCTGCCGTCGAGTTCGACCGCACGAAGCACGATTTCGTCGCCGTGCTCTGCTTTTTTCAGCGCCAGAACGCGAATCCGCGGATTACTGACATTCAGCAGAGAGAACACGCGTCCCATCGATCCAGGATGAGGTGAGGTTTCGAAAGCGAGCAGAGGATCGTTCAAGCGTTGTCCTTGCCAGTCGGTCTGAGCAGAACGCCAGTCGCCGCTGTGACCGGCAATGCCGAAAAAGAATTCGTGATGGCCAATATCCTGCGTGGCTTGATCGGGATATCCGCCGCGCACTCCCGGAGTTCGAATCAAAGTCAGGCGAATCGTATTGTCGTTCGGCTTGTCGGAACCGTTTTTGCAGTCCGTGAGGATCGTCGCCCCAAACGTGCCGCTCATGTCAGTAAGGTCGATCCACTGATGCGAAGGTACTTCAAATTTCTTCGGCTCGGCAGTTGGGCGCTGGATGGTGCCAATATCCCAGTTGTAAGTCGCCACACGATTCGACGCGGTCAGTGGGAATACGGCCTTCAGGTTCGATTCTTTCGTATTCCAATCGATGATGTTTCCGAACTCGACGCGTTTTCCCGCATCTCCGCTCGACAAGCGGATAATCTGCACAAACCTCGATCCCGCGGTTTGGCGCGTGACTTCAAGCGCGATTCGCACCGGCCCGTTCTCTAAAATGCGAATCTTGGCCTCGCCACTGACGTATGCCTTTGGCGCAGCCTGCTCCTGGTCCCAATCCATGTTCCACGCCGGCCATTGCTCAGGGTTGTCATAGGAAATCGCCAGCCGCGCTGGAGCTGCGAGCAACTCTTTATTCAGAGATTTATCGAAGATACTGGCGACGTCCCCATTGGAATTCACTTTCACGCGGTAGTACTGGTTTTCTAGCGAGTTCTCCGTGACGTGCAAGGTCGATGCAGCAGCTGGAGAACTTGAGGCTCCGGTTTGAAGCGAATAGATCGCAAACCCGACCGGCGGCACCTTGGCCGCGAACAAAACTTTTTCGTTTGAGATCTGAGCAGAAACTTCTTTGCCGTCAGGACCCGTCACTCGCGCGCTCGTCGCCTTGGAGTTATCGATAGCGGCCTCCACGACGTCCTCGCGAGAGATACTCAACGGATTGAATACGACTATGGGAATACCTTTTGCCTCTGTATTCATCGCACTCGCCACGCCCTCAGTTGCGCTGGTCAGAATTCCGGCAAATTGGTTTAGCGCGATTACGTCGTCGTTCCAGGCAAACTCGTACGCCTTGGGCGTTGCGGTTCCAGCGGCAATATCGTGAAAGTGCCCGCCCATTTGAAGTGTCCAGGCGTTATTCAGTCTTTCAAGTGGATAATTCCTGGCGCCCAGCCACTCCGCCGCGACCGACGCTTCCTCAGCCGCTTCGGCAAGCAACTCTTCTTTTCGCAACCAGCGTTTCTGGTATGCCTGCGAGGTAAGCGAACCAGCGGAATGGTTTGTAAGCTCCATCTCGCCGGTGTAGCGAGGCAACCCTTTCGCTTCAGACGCATTGATATTCAAAAACATCTGCTCTGCTGTGGCGGAAATCACATTCACGGGACCGTCACCCACTCTGATAGCCGAGCCCGGCGTCGCTCCCTGAGGCGGGAATGGAAGGCTGGCTGTCCCCTTTGTAACAATCGCTTCGAGCCGCTTGACAGAGTCTTCTTCCGGAGTTCCGCCAATGTCACCTGTTCCGTAGTAATGATAGTCGGTCAAGACTCCGCTTACTTTTCCATTGTTCTCGACGCGCCTGGCCCAGTCGTTCTGAAAATGATCTAGTTCGCCCTGCTGCTGCGCATCTCTGAAGCCGTTCCGCTCTGTGCGCAGAGCGTAGTATTCGCGCAGATCACCGGGATCCAGCTTATTGTTCCGGTCTTCTTCCTCGATTTTCTGCCTTGACGCTTGGAACCTTTTCTGGACATCTTCCAACGCGGAGTTTGGCGGCAGCGGCGGTAACGGCTTGCTAAGGTCAGTCTCAATTCCCCCACCATAGCTGCCTGGATTCAGGCCAGCCAGCACACTCTCACCGTCCGGTCCGACCCACACGCCCACGTTAAACGGCGTACCTTCGGGGGTTTTTTCCCGCGATTCTGGTCCGCCGCCCGGCGCCGACGACCCCCACACCAGTTTCTGCGTCGAGAATCCTTTCACTCCGGAGTGCGCAAGGATCGTGGGCAACGAAGACGGAAATCCAAAGCAGTCCGGCAGCATGTATTCGGCGCTGCTCTTGCCCAATTCTTTGCGGAACCAGTCGTTGCCATAGAGAATCTGGCGAATAATCGTTTCAGCGCTCGGCGTGTTGACGTCGCCTTCTTCCATGGACGACCCTGCGGGGAACCATCTGCCTTCGTCCACATACTTTTTCAGTTTCGCGAAATCCTCCGGGTAATACTCCTTCATCAGCCGATAACGGTTTGCCCCGCTGAAATTGAAAACGTAGTGAGGATACTTGTCGAAGAGCTTAAAGTTGTCCTCCAGGGTCTTGCGCAGATACTCGTTTATAACCTGCGGATACTCCCATCGCCACTCGGTATCGAGATGCGCATAGCCGACCACGTAGAGCGTCGGATCTTTGGCTAAATCAGGCGCGGTATTCTGCTGCGCCAAAGCTGCCGAGCCAAGCAGTAGGCTTAGCAGTGCCATAGATACAACGAGTAACCTCCTCCTCGGCGACCCCACTAATTTCTTCGAATTAGCTCGGCCATCGCATGAATTGTGCATTAGTCCCCCAAAACACCGTTGATATGAAACCGCAAATTAGTGGATCACATGAAGAGTGCCGTCGAGAGAAGCTGTAGGCGCTTTGCTGGTTGAGAGTTGCGGACACTGAGACAGGAGCCGTGGCATCTTTCCACGGTGGACGGTTGCACGTTGTTCCGCTTCTCGAGGACGAGTTCAATTTGCGCTGCGCCACAGTCTAACAGTGTCTTGTAGTGCCCCGCTCCGCGCCAGTCCAGCGTTTGCCGCGTTCATGAGCATGTTGGTCCCGCGAGTGTGTTCTCCCAAGTCGGTAGAACTGCGCGACTGACCCCAGCTACGGATGCGAACGACAACGAGCCCAGTTTTTCGGTATGCGAGTATGGGGCAGAAAGGCACAAAAAAGAAATAGGAGACATTTAACATTATTTGTACTAACGTCACGTTCTGCCCGATTTCAAGCATTGGTGGAAAGGGCACATTTATGCTAGCGGCGGCCCAAATGACTTGTGCTAGTGTTACCTGATTTGGACATTGAACAGAGCCCGCGCGGCTTCCGAGCGCCGGGCCCATTTCGATGGCATCAACGACTTAAGGCATGAAGCGACGGGATTTCTTGACACAGCTTATCGGCGGGGCAGGAGCACTTTCCATAACCCCGAAGTTAGCCGCGTCCGTGCAGTCGCTTTCGCCGCGACAAGAGTCGCCAGCTACTGGGATGGGACCCGCTCACTTGGATTTGAACGACCTGGCCGAATACCAGGAAGTTCGGTACCCCCTTCTCGCCGGCCGTTTTGATGACGCCCTGAAACTCCTGCTCCCTCGAGTGAAGGATCGCCCGGGCACGATTGCTTATGTCATCGCCACAATTTATTTTCGCAAAGAAGAATACGCTAACGGCATTCCATACGCTCTCCAAGCTTGCCGTGATGTGCCTACAGACATGCGCTACCGCTGGATGTTGCGTGCGCTGACCATGATGGCGGGCCAAGCCGAGGCAAGCATCCCGCACGAGTTCCGCGTAAAAATGCCCGGCTCGCCTTCATCGCCGTTCCACTTCGAGGACGTGACGGCTGTTTCTGGTGCAGGACGTCTCGCATTGGGCCGTGGGGCCGCTTGGGGCGATTTCGATAATGATGGGCGCGAGGACATTCTCGTCGGTGCGGAGCGCGCACCCTTTCAACTACTCCGAAACTTAGGGAACGGCAGATTTGTGGATGTTGCCGCGGAAATAGGACTGATCGACCCTGTCGGCCTAGGGTCCTACGCCGCGCAATTCGTTGACTACGACAACGACGGCTACCAGGACATTTTTCTCTCGAGTAATGGCTGGGGCGGTGGAGGGCGGCTTTTTCTATTCCACAACGAACGAGGAAAGCGATTCACGGAAGTCACGCAACCGGCGGGTCTCGGCGAGGCCATGAACGCTTTCGGGACTTCCTGGGCCGATTACGACAACGACGGGCAACTCGATCTGGCTGTTGCGACCGGCATTGTTGATCCGGCCGATGGCGATCGATTGCGACTTTTTCGTAATGAAGGCAACGGAAAGTTTCGCGAGGTAGGGAAGCAGGCTGGGCTGACGCAGAAGGCCAGGTGGATTTCCGTCGCATGGGGTGACTACGACGGAGATGGGCGGCAGGATCTGCTCGCGACCAGTTTCGATGCGGGTTGCTTCCTATTTCATAACCTGGGAAATGGCAGTTTCGAAGACGTAAGTGAAAAGGCCGCCGTGCGTAATGCGCATCGCGCGTACACGGCGGAGTTCTTTGATTACGATAACGACGGGAGGTTGGATATCTTCGTCTCCACGTATCCAGACGGAGACTTCAAGGGCATGATGGCCAACTACCTGGCTGCCCCTGTTATGCCAGCAAGCCAGCAGCAGTTGCTGTTTCATAATAACGGCGATGGAACGTTTACGAATGTGACCGAGAAAGCAGGAATAACCGGATGGTATGGGGCGATGTCTTCACAAGTGGGTGATCTTGATAATGATGGTTATCCTGAAATCGTGCTCGGCACGGGCAATCCGGAACTGGATTGGACCGAGCCAAAGGTACTCTTTGTCAACGATGGAAAGGGGCACTTCACCGATGCGGCAACAGCCACGGGGCTAATTCACTTCGGGATGCTGCACGGCATTATTTTCGGGGACTACGACGACAGCGGAAACCTCAGCATGTTCGGATCGTTCGGCGGCTTTTACTGGGGAACGCGAGAAACCAGCAGGCTGTACCGCAATGTGGGTTCAGGCAATCGCGCACTGGAGATTCGACTGGTGGGTACGCGCTCAAATCGCGATGCGGTCGGCGCGCGTGTTTCCGCAACAATTGGTCCGAGACGGATCTACAAATGGGTGAACGGCGGCGACGGTTTCGGCACTCTGAATTCACGCGTCGTACACATTGGTCTCGGTCGGAACTCGACCGTGGAACTATTGCAGGTGGACTGGCCGAGCGGCGCACACCAAGCCTGGCACAGTATTCAAGGCGGGCAGCGCATCGAGATCGTTGAAGGGCGGAATGCAATCCGAACGGTTGCTCACTTCCGACGGTGAGACGCCATGCAGCATGCCGATGACTCGCGTATTAAAATTCTAGCCCAGAGTAAAATCGAGCGAACCATGCGGTGGAATCTGTTTTCTGCTTCGAATTCGATTGGCTATGCCAAAGTGATCTCCGCCTGCGTTCTTGCCAGCTCGATTTCGCTCTTTCCGTTGCTGGTTGCGCACTCACAGTCGGAACCGGACGAAAACGATCCTCGCGTAACGCAGCTCTACAGGGCCGCCAAGTCGGCGGAGCAAAGCGGCGACATTGCCGGCGCAATCTCAGAATACAAATCGATTCTGGCGGTTGCGCCGCACCTCGGGCCTGCGTACAACAACCTCGGCACGCTATATCTGCGACAGCACGAATACCCGGTAGCCATTGCGATCCTGAAGCAAGGCCTGAAAGTGGACCCTTCAATGCACTCCGCGACTCTCCTTCTGGGCATCGCTTATTACGAGGCGGGCGAATATGCGGAGGCGCGGCAGCCATTGGAGGCAGCGGTTCGGGCCGATCCGAAGGACAACAATGCAGAATTTTATCTTGCAAAGGACCTGATCAAACTTCGGAACTTCGGCCCCGCGGCGACACACCTTCAGGAGTTGACGAAACGCGACCCCAAAAACCAGGAGATCTGGTACATGCTGGGCAATGTCTATATCCAGCTTTCCGAGGCAGCTCTCGCGAAGGTTGACGCAATCAATCCCGATTCTGTGTTGTCTCACGAAATACGGGGTGACGTCATGGCCAGCATGAAAAATTTTGATGGGGCGCTGGTGGAATACAAAAAGGCAGTTGATCTGGCTCCGCAGCAGACTGGCACTCACTACAAGCTCGCGGATGCTTATTGGCAGCTCGAGGATTGGGCCGATGCGACCGAGCAGTTTCAAGCCGAACTGGCCAATGACCCGGACAACTGCAACGCACGATGGAAACTCGGAGACATTCTGCTCGAACAGCACATCCGCCCTGAGGAGGCGCTCGACGATATCAATAAGGCCCTGCAGACTTGCCCGGATCTGACCGAGGCAAGGCCGGACCGGGCCACCGCGCTTATTCGGCTGAATCGGTTCGAAGATGCTGTGCCAGATTTGAAAACGGCGATACGATCCGATCCTAACGAGCCCCGCCTGCACTTCATGCTGGCACAGGCCTACCGCGGCCTGGGGAAAACAGCGGATGCCAACGCGGAAATGGCGGCTTTTGGCAAGTTGGAACAGAATGCGCGCACAGCGGAAGCAAAGCACGCCGAAGAAGTCATGAAAGAGAAATCAAAAATACCCGATACGCCTCAGCCTTGAGAGTCATCGATGCCCTGCTACCGGCGCGCGGGGCGCGAGTGCCCACGTTGCCAACTTCCTACATGGTACTCGGGTCCGAGCCTCCGGTTCCCTGCAGAGTGGCGCAGCGATCGAATTCCGCTTTTGCTTTCGCCGTAAGCCCCTCTTTTTGATAAAGCTGGCCGAGAATGTAATGTAAGCGAGCCGTGTCGGGTGAGAGCTTCACTGCTTGTTCCAGTTCCTTCTGCGCTTTGAGAAGGTCTTGTGTGTGAAGGTAGGCCTTGCCCAGCAGTTCGTGACCTTGCGACACGGATGGAGCAATTTGTGTCGCCTGGATTAATACTGGAATCGCGTCCGCGGGCCGATTTTGGTCCAAGAACAAGGTACCAAGGGCAAAATAGGCCTCGACGTCTTTTGCCGCTGAACTGGACTGCCAGTCGATTGCGGTTTGATAGGCCTTAATAGCTTCAGAAACGTCGCCCAGTCCTGCATAAGACAAGCCCAGGTTCACCTCTGCTTTGACGTTTGTTGTATCAAGCGCCAGGCATTTCTTGAATGCGTCGATCGCTTCAGTGAACCGGTTCTCGTTGTACTTTATGCGACCCAGTTCGTACCATCCGTCGGAATCGGTGGGATTCGATTGAAGAGAGTGCGTCAGCCACTTATCGGCATCGACGAAATCGCCGAGCAAAACGTAATCCAAGGCGACGATCTTCAAATCAAATGCGCTGGGCGTACGATAACGGGCTCCTGCAGTGTATTCGGCCAGGGATTGTCTTGCGTGTTTTTCTCTGAGCTCAATGAGAGATTTTCTGGGCGCGGCATAGACCGCATTCGGGTTGGGATCAATTTGTTTCGCTTGAGTTTGAATCTCCCTGTACAGGATGTAGGCTAGCAGGAAATGTGCGGCAGACGAATCCGGCGCCATCTTTAAGTCCTGGCGGACGACAGCTTCGGCTTCTTGCAGTTGTCCCTTTTGCATCAGCGATTCTGCTTCTGCGAGCTTCAGGTCCGGCGATTGGGACAACGGCCTGGGGAGCGAAACACTTTTACCCCCGTTGGAAGCTTGGGACTGAGCTGATGTCGGCGGAGGCGATTGAGCAGGCGTGCCGGCAGTGAAGAGGAAAACAGCACCAGCAAAGCAAAGAGCGCGAAAGAACCGCTGCGGGCGAATAACGCCTTGCGGGAATAGGCCATGCATGAGTATCAGCCTGAAGAGAAACACTTCTGCTCGATCGAATTATACGGCTGGGCGACGTGGGTTGACCGCAGTATTCGATGCGGCTAGTTACTGACAAGGCAGTGTCTCAGGCCTTATTGGAAGGCGACTCAGTCAGGCCGAAGATCACGGCTGCGCGAAGAGTGTCCGCGGTCAGTTTTCTGACGTGATAAATCCTGCCCATTTCTTGCGGCATTCGCTGATCATAAATGGTTCGCTCTCGGCTCCGAACAGAGAACTTGCGTATGCAACTTTCTGCGCGGCGGCGATCTCCGGGTCTGGAATTTCGGAAATGATCTCGTCTACTAAAGCCGGCGAAATTTTCGCCGCCACTTGCACACATCTTCGCCAAAGGTCTGAAGACGGCCAATTCCCCTTAAAGGCCTTGTTTGGGTCGTCGGCATTCGTATCATCGTTATAAAGCTTTTCTGCCGTCTTCAGCAGCGCTTTTAATGCCTTTCGCGCGCCGTCCTCGTCTCCTAGATCGAGATAAATTTTGGGCAGCGTGGAAACTCCCATCATTTGGTTCGGAGAGAGCTGGTCTTGAATTTTTACGATTTCATCCAGCGCTGATTTGGCCACCGAGGGCTTCTTCTTCGATACGGCTTCCGCAATATCAATGAGCGCCTGAGCGCGTGGCGACCTTTCTCTGCGATTGACGCCTTGGACCGGCAGCATAAGGGCATCCGCAAGCGCCTGTGAGGGATCTTTTTCGGTTTCTTTATCAACCTCACTCATACGGTGCATAACTTGGGCCTCAAGCGCCTGTTGAGCTGCTCCGGAGGGAACATCCGCGCCGCTGGAGGGGGGACTGGAACTATCGTCATACATAATGTTCATTGACTGAACACCTCCAAGAGACTTCATCCCCTGGGGGTACCTCGACATTCGCGCTTGCATTTCGGCATTGTCGCGCAGCAGAGAGTCGGCTTTATCTTTGTCCAGTTCTTCGAGCACCGGTAGAAGTTGGAACAGCCGAAGTTCGTAGGCCGAGTCGAGCGTTACACCGCCTTCGCCCGATGTCATCGAGTAGTGAGCGTGCGATTGGTAAGACTTTGCTTTGTCCAAAACCTTGTCGATGGCTTCGAGAACGAGCGCAGAAGGCACGCGCGTCCATGTGCGCTCGATAAAATTGCCGAAATCCTCGCCGCCGATGCGACCCGGAGTATCGTGCTGCTCGAAATTATTCAGCGCCTGATTGAAAATTGCCATGCGGTCTGCGGATTGCTCAGTTGGAGTTCCGAGCAGCAGGTCGGCCGCTGCATCGAAGGGGTAATTTTCACTATCGCTCAACTCCAAGAGAAACGATTCCGCCCGCCAAATATCCTTCTTGCCAAAGTAATACTTGACCAGCTTCGTCGTAATTTCTCTTCTCACGGTCGCAGTTGCTTGCGGAAGCAACTCTTCTGTTTTCGCGATCTGTTCCTTTTGGAGCATTGCCGATAACACGTGCTCCTGGACCCAGTTCTTGATGCCCCCCGCGCCGCCCTCGGAGCCGCACTGAGCGTCCGAGGAATTGTCAGAGGAACTTTCAATCGCTAGAGACGCTATAAAGGCGTCCTTAGCTACGCTCTCGGATTTGCGCAAATCAACTTTCGCATACGCGTAAGATACTCTCCACAGTACGAAGGCGCCCATGTCGGGCGCGAGGCCGGCTGCCTCAGATTCGGCTGCTTGCAACAGACGCAGCCCGCGCTCCTGCTGCAGCGTAAGTTTTGAAGAGACGGTTTGCTTTCCGCTTTGGCCAGCTTGTTTGGGTGAAGACTGGCATGAGGGTTGCGCAGAGAAAGCCACAATGCACCAGAGCAGAATTATTAGGATGCGGCGCATCGAAACATCCATTTCTTCGCTACGGTGTTCCCTTGCCTTCCGTCACCGTAACGATACGGTCTACTTCTGGGGGCGCCACTTGCTCGATCAACCCGCTGGGCCAATGAACCTCGATTTTGTCAATCTTATTCGATGATCCGAGTCCAAAGTGGGCCCGAGGATCCGAACTGGAGCAATAGCTTCCCCCGCTGAAAACATCGGCACGCTGCCGAATTCCCCCCGCGGTGACGAAAACCTTCGCCCCGATGGCGTCGCGCGGACTTTTCGCTCCGCCGGCCAATTTCAGAGTGATCCAGTGGTTCGCGTTTTTCACAGCATTCCGAAGTAAAGTTGGCTCGCGATCGATGTTGTTGATCACCACGTCAATTTTGCCGGTATTAAATAGATCGCCGAAGGCTGCACCACGCGCGGGAATAACAACCGCGAGCCCCGATCCTGTCGCCGGGGGAACTTCCTCGAAGTGTTGCCCATTCAGATTGCGAAAGAGCAGCGGCCTCTGCGCCCACGTTGTCCCCCAATCAGCTTCGTCGGCCTGTACATAGACGTGACCGTTAACAGAAACAATGTCCAACAACCCATCATTGTCGAAATCGACAAACCCGACGCCCCATCCCAGAAAAGGAACGGTCGGCTGCAGGAGGCCGGCTTGGGCGGTAACGTCGCTGAATTCACCATCGCCGTCGTTTCGGTATAGAGGTTTGTAATCGCTTGAAAAGGTTGTGAGATGAAAATCGACCCGACCATCGCGATTGTAGTCGCCAACACCAACTCCCATGCAGGCTTGGGCGCGACCATCGCCATTTAAGGCCAGGCCCGACATGTAACTGTCGTCCTTGAATGTGCCGTCATGATTGTTCCGATAAAGGAAATTGGGGACAGAGTCGTTGGCAACGAGCAGATCGAGCCAGCCATCGTCATCCACATCCACAAAAACGGAGGCCCATCCGTAAGCGCCATTCGTATCGGAAACGCCGGCCTTCGCACTTACCTCCGTGAACGTGCCATCGCCATTGTTATGAAACAGGTGATCCTTCTCACCAACCAGTCCTAGCGGGCCACAAAAAACATGCACGCCGCGAAACTCGCAGGAACTAGGGGGCACTCCATTCTTTCCAGCAAGCGCCGGGTGATCGGGATCAAACTGGACATAACCCGGCACAAACAAATCCAGATGACCATCGCGATTGTAATCACCCCATGTAGCGCCCGTTGACCAGCCTCCCACCGCTACTCCCGCTTGCTCAGCGACATCGGTGAATGTCCCATCGTGATTGTTGCGATACAGGCGATTCTTGCCAAAGTTCGAGACGTAGATGTCGGGCCAGCCATCGTTATTGAAATCGGCGACTGCGACTCCGAAGCCCCAGCGCTCATTGGCGACTCCAGCCTTTTCCGTTACGTCGGTGAACGTACCATCGCGATTGTTGTGGAACAACATCGCCCGCGGTGCGGGTTCAATTCCCTTGAGCGCGGCAAATGTGGAGCCGTTCAGCATATAGATATCCAACCAGCCGTCATTGTCGTAATCGATCAGCCCGACGCCAGAACCATCAACTTCGATGATGGTTGTTTTCTGCGGTGTCCCGCAGCGATGTTTAAACGCGGTGAGCCCGGATTCTCGCGTGTAGTCTTGGTAGACAACCGGCGCGCCGTCCACAAACCCACCTGCGGTGATTGGCCGATGACGCGCGTCATACACGGGCGGGTAGTCGCCGCCAGTCATTACTCCAGACGGTTTGGCCGCTTTCGGTTGCTGGTCCTGAAGGCTCATCGAAAACCGTCTACCAAGGCTCGGCGTAGCCGCGATTGACATCAGCGAAAACATCATCGAGCGGCGATCTAGTTTTGCGCATTTCCCATGCGCTGCCGGCCTCTCGGCCGTGTAGCAGGACCGCGCGAGGACGCGTCGCAGCATATCGACGAACGGCTTTCTTATGCTGTTCATCAGCGAATCATCTTCTTATTATTGGAATCTGGAGATTCATTCGCCGCAGGTTCATCGATCTGCATGATGCGGTCGGCGTGGACATTCTGCAGCTTCTGAACGATGCCACTCGGCCAGCGGATCTCCAGGCTTTCGACTATCTCGTCCATGGCAAGGCCGAAGTGCAGGCGCTTGTCGCTCGACGAAAGATAACTGCTCGCGGTCGTGACGATGCCAAGCTGCGACCCGTGCCGGGTCGTCACTTTCACCTCTGCGCCGATTGCATCGCGATTGCTCTTGTGCCCCACGAGTTTCACGCCGATCCAGTGATTGGCTGTCTCAGTCTCGTTGTGCAGCACGTGAACCTGGCCGTCGTTGGTGGTAACCACTGCGTCCAGCCGCCCGTCATTGTCGATGTCTCCGACGGCCATGCCACGCGCGACCCACGGGATCTGAAGTGCGCTACCTGATTGCGCGGAAACATCTACGAAGTCTTTTCCCATGTTTCGTACGAGAAGCATCGGCTCGCGGTAGCGTAGATTCGGCGTGGTCAGTTCCACGTTGTCCAAATCGTGCCCCTGCGCGACCAGAATGTCCTTCCACCCGTCATTGTCGTAGTCCATGAAGCGAACGCCCCATCCAGAGAGCCGCTGCGTAATGTTGCCGAGTCCGGACGAAAAACTTGCGTAGCTAAAGCTGCCGTCGCCATTATTCTTGTACAGCGCATATCTTTGGTTGCCCAAGTCCGTAACGATCAAATCCGGAAGACCGTCGTTGTCATAGTCGGCGAAATCAACGCCCATACCGGCGTACGTATTGCCATCACCATCGACCGCAACACCCGCAGGCAGAGCGACCTCTTCAAAAGTGCCATCACCCTTATTGCGATAGAGGAATTCGAGCATCGAATCGTTGGCGACAAAAACGTCGATAAACCCGTCGCGATCGTAGTCGGCGATGCCAATCCCTAACCCGCGCCCCGGTTTCGATATGCCGACCTTCTGGGAAACTTCCGTAAAGCGCCCATTCCCTTCATTGTGATAAACCAGTGGCGCAATGGGCTTGAAAATGTCGGGCGTGCAGTAGGAACGATAACCTTCTTTATGCGTACCGCACCAGACATCGCTGAAATCCCAGTCCAGGTAACGGAGAACAACCAAGTCGAGCAGACCGTCATTGTCGAGGTCGACCCAGGCAGCGCTCGTTGACCATCCTGCGCCAGCAACGCCCGCTTTTTCAGTGACATCTGTGAAGGTGCCGTTGCCATTGTTGTGATAAAGGCGATTGCCGCCATAGGCGGTCACGTAGAGATCTTCGAATCCGTCGTTATCATAATCTCCGACGGCCACGCCCATACCGTATCCGACGCCCGGGAGCCCCGCTTTTTCGGTCACGTCTTCGAACCTGCCGTCCGACCTCTGGTGGTACAGACGATTCCAGTATTGAGGACCTGTCTTCTGAGGGATAGCCGTCCTCGGCATGGGGTCGGTCAGCGGCGCTCCGTTCACGAGAAAAATGTCCAGACGTCCGTCATTGTCAAAATCGAAGAGCGCGACTCCCGTTCCCATAGTTTCGATAAGATATTTTTTCGGCGTGTGAGAAGAGAGATAGCGGAAATCGATGCCCACTTCAGAAGTTACATCTCTGAATTTTCCGGGAATCAGCTTTGGGCCCGGTGGCGTTTGGAAGAGCGAGTGTACGGACGGGCTATTTAATGCGCGGTCGACGCCGCTCACCAATCGCCCTGCGCCCATTGACGCGAACATACGCAACACGCAGCGGCGATCCAGCAATGACTGGGTATACGCTTCGGCTCCCTTTCCAGCTGGGGAACCGTGGATGAAGCGGCGGAGAAACTGACGTTGCCATAACCAGCGCATGCGAAAGCATCAACAATATAGCATCGGTTCTCTTGACTTGGATCGCCTTCGCGCGAGTTCATGGAAGGGCATCAAGTACTCGTGCAATCGCCTTCCCTCGATCGCTCAGCGGCTTCAGTTGACTTTTCACTCCGTGCGAACCTAAAGTGGGTGCCAACTCCGGATTAGAAAAGACATGCAGTCTCTAGCCTGGGTGCATGCTTACAAGCTTCGAAGCTCATTTCGGCGATTTACAAAAAAGACTCCGATAGCGATGACCCAAATTGTTCTGGCCTTCAGTGCATGCCTGGCGCGATGTAGTGCATACGGCCGCAAAATTTCGGTTCAGCATGCGTTCGATATTTTGAAAGATATCCCTGACCCAGAAATTCAGGTCGCTGGAAGAGGTGATGGTGGCATCCGCCTGGATGAAGGTTCCGCTCTGGACAGATGTTAGCCCGATGGTGTTTCACAGGGATACCACTTAGTCCTGTCACAACCGATTTCAGTTTTCCTCCTATTTCTTGCCAAAAACGCGAGAAGTGGGGCACCCTCAAGTATTATGTGAGCTGAGCGTTCATAGATGATGAACGGTGATGACATGGGCCACGCGCCTCCACTGGAGCTATTCATGAGACGTAATTCTGTATGCCCCTGTTCTGCAATTCTGTGCGTTCTCCTCGCAATTCCAGCTTTGGGTCAAACTGCCAGTGTCAAAGGCACCAGTACCGATGGGCAAGGGGTACAGCAGAAGGGAAAAACGAACGTCGAGAAGTACAGGTCCAAGGTCACGATCGTAAATAAGAAATTAGAAGCGGCCGCGGAGATGATGCGTGCGCACCCTCCCAATTACGATCAGGCGATTGCGACATTGACAGAGGCAACGCAAATAGTTCCCCGCGAGGATGTCGCCTGGTACCGCCTGGGTTTGGCCTATCTCGAATCGGCGAAAGCACAAAGTGAGACTGCGGAGAGCACCAGACGCAGCAGCGAGGCCTATAACGATTTTGAAAACGCCATTGCGCTTTACAAGCGGAACAGTAAGAGCCAGCGACGAGGCAGCTCCGATCAGGGCGGCGGCCTTGGCATGAGCAGGCTGAACTCACAGCCGTCGAGGGTAACCGGGGGGTTAGGGCTAGCGAAAGCAGAAGCGCCACCGGACAATCACAGACTTGCGGTTTACTATGACAGCCTGGGCGACGCGGCCTCAAATCTTGAGAAAAACGACGAAGCAGTAAAGGATTTTCAACAAGCGGTGCAGCTCGATCCCGCATATGCTGCAACATACTATTTCAATATGGGCATCATCCTTCGCAATAAGGCCAAGACCGTGGACGAGAAAAAACAGGCAGTCGACGCCTTCGACAAATCCATAGCTGCCGATCCGAACAAGGCTCCCGCTTATTACCTCAAGGGCGAAGTGCTGTTCGGCATGGCTACCACCGACAGCGAAGGAAAAGTTATTGCGCCACCTGGCACCGTTGAAGCGCTGCAGAAATATCTGGAACTTCAGCCGAATAGCCCGTACGCCGAGCAGGCGAAGAGCTTTCTGGCTGTGCTGAACGCCCCAATCGAAGGCGACGCAAACAAAGGCACGGTTACAAAATAGAAGTTCCGGGCCATGAACCGGTGTGTCGTCAGGCGACGAGATGTCAGTGTAACTGACTGCCAGCGGGGGAATCCGATTGGCTCTTCCGTAGTGCCGTGCAACGCTCAAATTCACTCTGCGCCTGGGCTGTCATTTTCTCCTGCTGATAAACCTGACCGAGCAAGCACCGCAGAGAAGCCTTTTGTGGCGAGAGCTGAACCGCTCTCTCCAAGTGCTCTTGCGCTTCGGGCAGACGGCGCAGAACCGAGAACGCTTGGCCCAATTCCTCGTGTGCTAAAGACAGTTGCGGGAACTCTGTAACTGCCTGCTGGAGGTAGGGGACGGCTTTTTCTGGCTGATTCTGATGCAGGTAGAGTCTTGCGAGGCCGACAAACGGTTCCGGGGACTTGGCCTTGCTCTGCGCCTCCCATGCGATCGCGTTTTGATAAGCCTGAATCGCTCCGTCGTTTTGGTTCAGGCCCTCGTACGACAGTCCCACGTTGTATTCCGCGGTGACATTTCCCGGATCGAGTTTCAAACAGTGCTGGAAAGCTTCGATTGCACCAGCATACTTAGTCTGGCTGTATTTCGTCCGGCCCAGATAAAACCACGATTGCGCATCCTGCGGGTTCAGTGTGACGGACGCAGTGAGCCATTTCTCGGCGGAGGGCTCGTCCTTGAGCAGCAGATAGTTGAGTGCAACGATTTTCAAATCAAATGCGCTAGGCGCATGGTATCGTGCCCCGGCGGAAAGTTCTGCCAGCGACTCCCGCGCTTTCGCGTCGCGGATTGCGGCTAACGAACCGTCTACACTATCGCCGTAACGGAAGTTTTCTCCTTCCTTCTCCTCTTCCCCAACGTACTTCTCGCGTATCTCGTCAAACAGAATGTAGCCGAGCAGGTAATGCCCTTCTGCGGAATCTGCGTGCTGCTGGAGGAATTGTCGCGTGGCCTTTTCTGCTTGGGCGACGAGGCCCGTTTGCAAGAGCGACTTCGCTTTCGCCAGTGCCGCTTCGGGCTGCGCAGTTTCGACCTGCTCGGCAGGTTTAGGCCGAGAGGGTGTTTGCCGCTCCGCAGATGCGCTTTGACCGAGGTGGGCCGTTGCAGCTTGCGCCACCGCAACTGGACCGAGAGCATACTCGATCGCAGCAAGCAAAAACGACGCAGCAAACAGCGCTTTCACCCCCGCTGACACACGCATCGCTTCAAATTATAGGACTCTGGGGTAACGATTCGAAAATCAGTACCGCAAAATCTTTTCCGGGCCGCGATAATAAACCGGGCTGGGGCTTGTCGCCCCAGTCGGTGTGCTTGGGTTTTAAAAATTAACCTGCAATTTTAGCTGGCCTTGTCTCGGTATAATCGTGCCGTTTTGGTTCGCACCCTGACAAGGAACTCCTGGGGTGCTAAGACCGAAACTAGCATCACCTACATTCGTGTCCACACAGTTGCCGATGTTAAACCGGTTCAGGGCGTTGAAATACTCCATCCTCATTTCGAAGTTTACCCGTTCGCTGATGTAGAACCTCTTTCCAAGAGAGAGATCTTCCTCGTCGTACCACGGATTCCGGAAGTTAGGGTACAGGTCCAATGCGTTGCCTATGGTCCAAGCGCCCGGGGCACTGAAGATGGAAGTATTAAAGATTGGCGTGGTTCCACCACGGAGGTCGTTGTAATAGTTGTTCCAGGTCACATTGAAATGGGTGTTGGCAAGGTTGGGACGATTGTAGCCTGCCGTGTAGAGGAGCGGAGTGCAATTGAAGACCCCGCTGCACGCCGTGAATTGTACCGGCGTGCCACTTTGATAAGAATTGACAAAGCTAAACGTCCAGCCGCCAAGCACGTTGTTCACTAGCCGGCTGGAAGTGTTGAGGAACTTCTTGCCTTTGCCGATGGGCAGTTCATAATCTCCCGCGATGGAGATTACGTGCGTTTGATCATTGTTGCCAACCGACCAGTCCCTACTCTGATTATTGGGATCCAGGCCTCTGAAATTGAACGTTGAGAAGCCGCTGTCGGTATTAGTGAGGTATTTCGAAAGCGTATACGAGACCAGGAACGTCAGTCCGCTTCCTGTGCGCTTGCGTAAACTCATCTGCAGTGCGTTGTATTTGTCGGCGCCGTTCGTGTCGAAGTTGTTAGTAATAGCCCGGAACTGCGGATACTTCAAAAATGCTCGAGCGGTCAAACCGCTCGCTCCATAATCGTCACAGAAATTGATATACGGAACCCACAAGGTCATTCCCGGGCAGGACGGATCGCTTGCTGGGTAGGTGTATTGAGCAAAATTATACTGAGCGGCCTGCGATGCCATGAGCGTCTGCGCCGCGGGTGACGTCCAAGACTGACCGAGGACACAATCAGTGGAGTTTGCCAGCCCCGGCGGGCACACGCTCTGCACGAAGCCGTAATTGAGATAATTTAGCCGACCAGTGCCCGCGAGCAACGACGGCAGGTGCACATCGTGGGTATGGACTCCAGAGACGGAAAGGAACATGTTCCACGGCAATTCGCGCTGGACACCGATGACAAATTGCTCGTCATAGCCTTGCCGAACGTGCTTTTCCATGGCATTGGGGAATTGCGTGTTGAAGAAACTCGTGGTCAGCGTTTGCTGCTGCGGCGCAGGAAGCGGTCCAGCCGCTCCACTTACATTGCTATCCCATAAGCCATAGCTTGGGATGGTGTAATTACCGATGGATCCCTGACTTCCGCTGTCGAAAGTCTCAGAACCATTAAGGTTGTTTCCATAATTCACAGCTACCTTGTTGACGCCGTATTCGTAGGCGCCGGTATTCAGCCAATACCATGAGGCTCCGCCGAGCAGAACTGTCTTGTTATTCAACTGGTATGTAAAGCCAACTCGCGGGCTGAAGTGGTCCCACAACATGTCCATGTGGCTCCAGCCGATGCACAAAGGACAGTGTGAGCCCAGTTCCGCCATCGCGCCCAAGAGCGGCTGCCCGGTAGCCGGATTGATGGCTCCAACATTGGGGACGGTCGGGTTGAAGAACGTCAGTTGATTGGATTTGAAGTCGTTGCTGAAAGGGAATGCGAGATCCCACCGAAGGCCCCAGTTGAACTTCAGCCTCCGGGTAATCTGCGTGTCGTCCTGGAAGTAAGGAGCTACGTAGGTATTGCTCAGAATGGTCGGAGCAGCGCCCGATCGGCTGGCTGAGTCCACGTTGCCGAGTAAGAAGCTGGCGAAGCCGTTGCCGGTGTTAACGCCGGGAGTTGCTTCGTTCGGGTCAGCTGTCGTAAGCGAGTTAAAGGTCAGGTTCCCCGAGCACCCATCGCATTCAAAATCCAGCTGCCTGGATTTCCGAATATCCACTCCGAAGTTCATCGTATGGCGCCCATGCTGCCACAGCGCATTGGCCATAAATGATAATCCCCTCTTGTGATTCTCTGTTGGCAAGCCACCATTTCTCGCTCCCCAGCTGTCTGGTTCCCACGGGCCGCCCGCAAAATTGATACCGGGCAAAATATTGGCGGAGGCGCTGAAAGGAGCGACACCTGCGAAATTGCCCTTAAGAAAGTGGGTTGGACTGAAATCATTCGTCTGATATGCGTACAAGAAGCCGCCAGTCACCACAAAGTTCGAAGCGATAGCATTTGAATACGTGATGTCGACCGCTCGTCCAAGTACCGTGTTGACGAATGAGTTGTCGATCGGAGTAGAAGTGAACTCTGTTCCGGAGGGGATCGGGTAGTATTGGCGCCAGTACCAGCCATGCACAGACTGCTTATCACTGAGGTTGTAGTCCACATTTACGCTGACGTCCGTCTCTAGATGGAGAGGAGTAAAGTGCGGAACAAAGTTAACGACCTCGTTGTTGATTCCGCCACCCGTAGTATTCGGGCCTGGCACGAACGGAAGCAGTGATTTTGAAACGGAGCTGAAACAACTAGGGTCGATCTTGTTGCCCGGAAATTGCAGCCCGGGTGTATAGCCCAGCGCTCCAAGATTGCAACCGGCGGGTATCAAAGCTGGGTTGCTGCCCCATGCGAGAGGAACAAAAATCGGTATCGGTGCCCCGGTTGCCGGGTTGACTAAAGCGCTAAAATCTCCACCCAGCTCCGCAGGAGTCGGCATGGTGATCGGTTGCTGCCCCTGGGCAAGGCGATAACGGTCATAGCTGACGAACCAGAACGCTTTATTTCGCCCGTTATATAGCTTCGGGATCCACACCGGACCGCCTACGGAACCACCCAGGTCCCTCTCGACGTCGGTAAATGGGTGGTCCTTCTTGCCTCTATCGTTGCCCAGTACATCGGCGGTGGCCCCCGGAGCGTCGAAGAAGGAGTCGCGCAAAAAGCCGAATGCATCTCCGTGAATCTGATTGGTTCCCGACTTCGCTGAGTACTGCTCAACCCCCTGCCCGAGGCCATATTGCGAAGAAAACGTGCCCGTCAAGACGTTTACGTCCTTGATGGCGTCATACGGCGGCTGGTTCCAGAAAGTGAACCCGGACGTCTCTGCCCACGACTCAGGGACTCCGTTGAACATGACTTCGGTCTGATTGTCGACGCCCCCATTGATGCGATGACTGAATCCGCTACCCGTGACGCCAGGAGCCAGGAAGATGAACGCGTCGATTTGGCGGTTTGAGCCAGAGATCTCCTGCGGCAAGTCCGTCAGGAGGGTTTCATTGATATTGGTGCCGATCTCAGGTTGTTCGGTTTGCAGCGCGACGGCCGAAGCGTTGACCTCAACCGTTTCTACGACGTTGCCGGGCTGCAGCATTGCATTCGCCGTGGATGTTGATCCACCGACAACGATGACATTCTGCTGGACGAAGACCTTGAATCCCGACTGCTCCACCCGCACGGTGTAAGTCCCCGGGATGAGGTCCGTTATGTAATAGGTGCCGGCTGTTGTGGTCACGGTTTTCTTCGAGACCTTAGTGTCGACATTTGTCGCTGTGATGCTGGCGCCCGCAACCGAGGCGCCGCTCGTATCCGTTACCGTGCCATTGATACCGCTCAGGGCCTGGGCATGCAAGAGCGGCCGCGCGAATGTTATCAACAGGCAGAATGCAAGGGCCATACCGCAGGCGCGGAGTGTGGAAGCTCTGGAAGCAGACACACAAGCGCTGGACACTGAAGGGATGTTCATCTCCGGCTCCTGAACCTCGAGATTCGACCCACGAGTAAATATCTCGTCAGAGTGCCGCACACAGAAATGCCGACAAACACCGGCGAGCAATAACTGGTGACGGAGTATGGGCGAGAGCAATGCTCGTAGTCAACATAAAACAAGCAGTAGACATTTAACATTAGTTGTACTAACGTAACGTTCTGTAAAATTCGAATGCGAAGAGTAAAGCCAACCGCCCTGTCATCGAGCCACGTCATCGTGCGCGAACTTGAAGCGTACCTTCACAAGACACGAATTCGCCATTTGTATTTCTCGGACGGCAGCGCCGTGCCACCGCCCTTGGCTTATGTAACAAATTTTCCGCGTCTGGCAGTGCCTCTAGCTGGCTGTCACACCATGGACATTGCCGATGCTGGCGGCACAAAAACGATTCGGCCGGTCCGCGGACATGCGGTTCTTGTCCCAGACCACGCTTGGGACAAGCCTCACTGGTTGGGGCGAGTGGATGTGCTGACCTTCTTATTCGGCGCAAAACAGATTGGGGTCAGCCTGGTCCACCATAAGGGCGGTGCGCAAGTCCCGTCAGCGGCGTCGAAGGCCAGTGTGCATGGAGGCTATGACGTGCCGACACACAGCATTCTTGCTGCCCTGATGGTCTTGGCCGCCGACCATTCGAATGGGCCGCTAGCGCGATTGCTAACGGAATCATTGCTCCATGCATGTTTGCAACTGCTCAAAGCCACGCAACGCCGGGCGCCACGAAAGGCGATTCGGACCTACGAATCAATTTGCCTTTACGTACAAGAAAACTTCCAAAAGCCCATAACGAGGGAGTCGGTAGCAGAACATTTCGCTTTGGCTCCAAATCACGTTTCCCGGTTGTTCCGCAAAGAAGGGTTCATGCGGTTCAACGATTATCTCAATCTGGTTCGCGTGAACCGTGCAAAATTCATGCTGCAGAACTACACCATTCCGTTGAAGGAGATTGCCTCAAATTGCTGTTACAGTGACCCGGCATATTTTTGCAGGGTCTTCAAGAAGATCTGTAAAGTAACTCCCACCGAATATCGTGCGCACAGTATTACAGGGACATCAAGGCGCAGAATTGCGGGCGTATTTGCAACCCATGATGGCGCGAGATCGAATGTCGCGAACAGCGGATAAGAAAAAAGTTATGTGAGTACAATAAACGTTCCATCTCTCCTGTATTAAGGAGTAGGACAAATCACACATACTACGAAATTGTATTTTCGTGGGACGAGACAAAAGGCTAGCTAACCCCGACCGGAGGTGCCGACGAGAGTGCCTGTATCGTTTGAGGAGGAAACATCAACTAGCCCCACGTGGAAGGGGCGAGTCGTGAAGACGCTGCAAGAGTTGCGTCGGCATCTGCTGACGGGAGTGTCTTTTGCCATTCCGTTTATCGCCTGTGGTGGAATACTGATCGCGGCCGCGATCGCATTTGCCATGACTCCGATGGGCCCCGATTTTTCCCATGCGCCGCAGCTGAAACTCATCTTGGACATCGGCACAGCGGCTTTCAATTTAATGCTGCCGGTGCTTGCGGGCTACATCTCCTACTCAGTCGCAGGTAAACCGGGGTTAGTGCCGGGTTTCCTTGGAGGCTACCTGTCGGGCCAGATCAAAGCTGGATTCCTGGGTGCGATGCTGATCGGCTTGTTATCAGGTTACTTGGTGGAACTTCTTAAGAAAATTCCCGTATCCAAATATTTGAGACCGGTCATGCCGATCCTTGTGATTCCAATTGTATCGGGCGCACTCATCGGCGTGCTCATGCTCAAAGTGCTGGGCGCCCCGATAGCTTCCCTGATGCAATATGCGAGCAGTTTCTTGCAAACCATGACCACCGGAAACAGCGTTCTACTGGCGCTCACCCTGGGGGCAATGATTGCGTTTGACATGGGCGGCCCCATTAACAAGACCGCCTTTTTTTTCGGTGCTGCAATGATTAGCCAAGGAAATTACCAGATCATGGGAGCGTGCGCTGCGGCTATCTGTACGCCACCACTGGGAATGGGGTTAGCGACATTATTGCAAAGAAGGCTTTGGAGCGAAGAAGATCGAGAAGCCGGATCAGCGGCCATCGCGATGGGGCTGATCGGAATCACCGAAGGCGCGATTCCTTTTGCTGCTGCCGATCCGATTCGAGTTATTCCCACCATCATGATCGGCTCAGCCGTAGCGTCTGTGATAGCCATGCTCTATGGTGTGGGTGATCCTGCACCTCATGGTGGTCCGATTGTCCTGGTCGGAGTGCAACATCGGGTTGCGTACATTATAGCCATCACGACCGGAACCGTCTTGACGGCAGTTTTGATCAATATCCTAAAAGCGCGCAATAAAAGCGCCGGCAATCGTTCTGAGGACAACGAATGAAGATAGTCGCAGTTACGGCATGCCCAACTGGGATCGCGCACACCTACATGGCCGCCGCTCGCCTGGAAAAAGTTGGCAAGAACTTCGGGCATGACATCAAGGTGGAGACCCAGGGCGCGATGGGAATTGAGAATAAGTTGACGGAAAGCGATATTCGACAGGCCCAGGTCGCCATTTTCGCCGTGGACATCGAAGTAGAAGGCCGCGACCGTTTCAATGGTGTCCACGTCATTCAGGTCCCTTTGCAAGAAGCGCTAAGGAACCCCGAAGGAATTTTTAAGAAGATCAAAGCTTAGAACATGCGACCTGAGCTCAGTACCACAGACTTACAATTCGATTTTACCTGTCCATTGCCCGCAGGAATGCATGCCAGGCCTGCAAGTCTGCTCGCGGAAGTAAGTAACGCCTTCCGGTCCGACTTTGTTTTAACCAACCTCCGTAATCAACGGCAAGCGAACACGAAAAGCGTGTTGTCCATCATTGCCGCGGACATTAGAAATGGCGACCGCTGCTCGGTGCAGGTCAGCGGTGAGGATGACAGAGCAGCTCAGACCGCGCTGCGTAACTTCGTTGACGAAATCCTTCCTACCTGCGATGTGCCAATTGCACAAGCGTCGCGCCCCAGTCAAGATGGCGTCCCTCGCGTCCTTCAGAAGGCCGGGGTTCTCGCCTATTCTGGAGTGCCGGCCAGTCCAGGTATGGCGCGTGGCGCAATCGTTGTCGTAAATTCCAGCCCCGTTCCGGATGCCATAAGCGAGCACACGAGTAATGATCCAGGTGAAGAACTTGCTCGTCTGCAGTTTGCGATGCGGACGGTCAGCGATCGCATTCGCAAGAAAATCGGCAAAGTAGACACGGTAGGCAGCGCCATACTTAAGGCTGATTTGGCGATGGCGCAGGATGTTTTGCTGGCCGAACGGCTGAGCGAGCAAATTTCGCATGGCAAGTCTGCCGGCTATGCCGTTATCGAGAGTGTCAGGTATTTTGGAGATCTGCTCCGGCAATCTGGCGGCGACTACTTGCGCGAGCGGGTCACGGACCTGCAGGAAATCTCGTTCCAGATACTGGAACAACTGCATGGAACACAGGTGATCAAGAAATTTCTGGACACAACTCTTGAGGGGCCCTCAATTGTAGTGGCGGAAAGCCTTGGCCCGCAGCAGTTGCTTGCTTTCGACCGTCACTGGCTCAAAGGAATAGTCATTGAGCAAGCGGGAACAACGTCGCATGCGCTGATCCTCGCACGTTCCTTAGGTGTTCCTGTAGTTGCAGGCATTAAGAACGCCTGCAAGATTCTTTCCAGTGCAAGTGAAGTCATCATCGATGGCAATCGCGGGCTGGTGATCGCGAGCATCTCGCCCATTGTTGAACGTTATTGTGAGCGCGAATCGAAAATAGTTTCACAACGGCAAGCATTGTCAATTGCACAATCTGGAGCCGCAGCGATCACTCTGGACGGCAGACGCTTGGAAGTGGCGGCGAATGTTTCGTCGGTCGAGGAAGCGACACTCGCATTCCAGAGCGGTGCAGACGGTATCGGCTTATTTAGAACCGAGATGATCTTCCTTGATCGCAAGCAGGCCCCCTCAGAGGACGAACAATTTGCGATCTACTCAGAGATTGCTCGGCTGGCGAACGGCCGACCGGTGATCATCCGAACTTTTGATTTCGGCGGCGACAAGACTGTCGATTATCTCAATCTCCCGCAAGATAAGAGCCCGTTTCTGGGCTATCGCGGAGCTCGAATCTATGCTGATCATCACGATCTTCTGCAAACGCAGCTGCGGGCCATTCTTCGGGCATCGGTTTATGGCAGTTTGCAAATTATGGTGCCGATGATTTCCTCTCTGGAGGAAATCGACGCGTTCAAGAACGAGCTTACTGAGGCACAGCGATATCTTGAAGTTCGGAGTCTCTCGTTCAAACGAGACATACCAATCGGCGTTATGGTTGAGGTACCCTCGGTCGCGTTCATCATCGACCGACTCTGCGCAGTAGTGGATTTCTTCAGCATTGGCACAAACGATCTGGCGCAATACTTTCTTGCTGTTGATCGCGAAGCGCCCAGCGTTGGGGAACTGTGTAAAGTTCTGCATCCTGCGTTCATTCGTTTCCTTGAATACATAGGTAATCAGGTTCACAAAGCTGGAAAATGGGTTGGCATGTGCGGCGAGATGGCCGCTGACATTCGCCACCTTCCACTTCTTTTAGGATTGGGATTGCACGAAATTAGTGTCCCTGCCCGGAACATTCCCGAGCTTAAAAACGCAGTGCGACATCTCTCGACAGACGATTGCAAGCAGCTTTTAGCTCAGATCAGTGCCTGCGGAGAGATATCCGAAATACAGGGGCTGCTTGACTCAGCGGAATCGGTCGATGGCAAGCTGCGCCTTTTGTGCGAACAGCTCATTTTGCTCGAAAGCGACAGTAGAACCAAAGAAGAAGCTATTCAGGAACTAGTGGATGCATTCTATCTTGCAGGGCGTACACATGATCGTCGAGAGCTTGAGCAAGCAGTATGGGCCCGCGAATCTCTATATTCAACCGGGTTAGGATTCGGATTTGCCACCCCGCACTGCAAGACTGACGCAGTAACCGCGAATTCCATTGGCGTCCTCAGGCCCAAGTCTCCTATTAATTGGGGAGCTGCAGATCAGGAACCCGTACGCATGGTCATTCTGATTGCTATGCGAGAGCAAAAAGCCGCGCACAATCACATGCAGGTTTTTTCCGAACTCGCACGTAAACTAATGAATGAAGACTTTCGCGAAAGACTGCTGAAGGTGCAAAACGTCTCGACGACCATGGAGTACCTGGCGGGAGAGTTATCGCTTTAATTATCAGTGCCCCTGACGCACCGACTGCTGAGCCACCAACTCGAGTAGGATGCCGAAATGGAAAGAAAGGGTCGCGGACTTCCCGTGCCTTTTTTGTGCTTCCGGCCAGGAGCTAATCCGACGCACCAAAACCCTGTGTCTTCGTCATAGACCAATTCACTGCGTTTCAAGCTCGCCGCGTCGGCAATCGCAAGACCGAGCCAGCGCATGACCACGATCAATGCTCGCAAGCGTGGACGCCAGCGACTAACCGACATTCGAAACTGCTCCCAACGTTTGCGGAGATTACGTCAGGAGCAGTCTTGGCTTGTCGGTTGTACACCTCTTCCTATAGATCAAGGCGCACAATCCTAAATTACTGAAAACCAATCACCTGCATCCTAAGTGTCGTAATAAAGTCCCACCGAATACAGATGTAAGGCCATTAAAAACCAAACGACTTATTCCTAAATGTCGTAATACAGCGCGAATTCATAAGGATGCGGGCGCAAGCGGACTGCGTCCACTTCCTTCGAGCGCTTGTAATCGATGTAGGTGTTGAGCAGCTCCTCGGTGAAGACGTCGCCCTTGAGCAAAAAGGCGTGGTCTTTCTCAAGAGCATCGAGCGCCTCATCGAGCGAGCCCGGCATCGATGGAACTTTCGCTAGCTCCTCTGGACCGAGATCGTAAATGTCCTTGTCGAGAGGTTGGCCGGGATCGATTTTGTTCTCCACTCCATCCAATCCCGCCATCATCATTGCCGAGAACGCAAGATACGGATTGCAGCTCGGGTCCGGCGGACGGAACTCAACACGCTTCGACTTCGGCGATGCCGAGTACATCGGAATGCGGCACGCGGCCGAGCGGTTGCGACGCGAATAAGCAAGGTTCACGGGCGCCTCAAAGCCGGGAACCAGGCGCTTGTAGGAGTTTGTGGTCGGCGCGATCAGAGCAGCCAATGCTGGGCCATGCTTGATCAGCCCGCCGATATACCACAACGCCATTTGCGAGAGACCGGCATAGCCATCGCCGGCAAATAGCGGCTTACCGCCTTTCCACAGCGACTGGTGCGTGTGCATGCCGCTGCCGTTGTCCTGGAAAATCGGCTTGGGCATGAAGGTCACGGTTTTGCCGTATTGGTTGGCAACGTTCTTGACGATGTACTTGTAAAGCAGCATGTGGTCGGCGGAAGCAACGAGAGAATCGAACTTCAGGTCAATTTCCGTCTGGCCGCCGGTCGCAACTTCGTGGTGATGACACTCAACTTCCAGGCCGCACTTCTCCATGGTCATGACCATCTCGGTGCGCAAGTCTTGATAGTGATCCATCGGAGGCACAGGGAAATAGCCTTCCTTGTAACGCGGACGGTATCCCAGGTTGTTATTCTCGCGGCCGGAGTTCCAGCGGCCTTCCTCCGCATCGATGAAGTAGAAGCCATGCTGCTCACGCTGATCGAAACGAATGTTGTCGAAGATGAAGAACTCGGCTTCGGCCCCGAAATAGGCGGTGTCGGCGATCCCCGTCGAGCCCAAATACAATTCTGCCTTCTTTGCAATATAGCGGGGATCGCGATCGTAACGCTGCTTGGTCACTGGGTCGACAGCGTCGCATACCATCACCAACGTGGGGACCTCGGTAAACGGATCCATCATGTAGGTTTTGGCATCGGGAATCAGCAGCATGTCGCTCTCGTTGATGGCCGCCCAACCGCGGATGGACGAGCCGTCCATGCCGAAGCCTTCTTCGAATGAATCAGCGGTCAGCTGGTTAATGGGATAAGAGACGTGCTGCCACAGGCCTGGCAAGTCGGTGAAGCGGAGGTCGAGCAGCTTGGCTCCATTCTTCTTTGCGAATTCCAGGACAGTTTTTGCATCTGCCATTTCAAGTGCTCCTTTGAGATGTCGGGCGAACCCGGAAACTTGGATTTTTCGGACACACTACCGTCAGCCGTTGGCTGGAATCAGGCTGTTCTCGGGAATGTCGAGATTGTACACCTGCTACAATCGCCCCAACAGTCTAGTTCTCAGCTTGGTTCCTGTGGAAATTGATAGTTTTTATGAGCGAGATAAGAAGTTCAAATGCAAGCTCTTGGGCTTAGGCTTTAGGCTTTAGGCTCTAGGGTTTAGGCTCTAGGGTTTAGGCTCTTGGTCCTTAGTTTTAGATTGCCGCATCGGAGGCTGCAGTTCCAATTGCATTGCAGGCGTGCTCGTCGCCGAACGCCTGAAGCCCAAAGCCTAGAGCCGATTCTATGGATTTTGACCAGCTTGAAACGTTCATCGAAGTAGCGCGATTGTCGAGCTTCTCCCGCGCGGCAGAAAAACGCTTTCGCACGCAGCCCGCGATTTCCTCTCAGATACGATCGCTCGAAGAGGAAGTCGGGGCAAGATTGCTGGACAGGTCTGGCGGCAAGGTGTCGCTGACGGCTTCCGGCAAGTTGTTTCTAAAGTTCGCGGAGGAAACGCTGGATGCCCGCAAGGCAGCGATGACCGCCATCGCTGAAACCGAACGCGTGCCCAAGGGTGAAATTGTCGTAGGCGCGAATGAAGGAACGTGCCTGCACATACTGCCCGAGGTTTTCGCGCATTTTAAGAAACAATATCCAGACGTTTCGGTCAGCATCCGGCGGGCAGACTACTCCAAGGTGCTGGAATCAGTGATCGATAATTCTGTGGATTTTGGCGTCGTATCACTCCCTGTGACGGACAATCGGCTGACTGCTGTGCTGATTCATCGCGACGACCTCGTGCTGATCGTGCCGCCGCGGCACCCACTGGCCAAGCTGAAATCGGCGAAAGCGGCGGATATTGCGCAGTATCCGCTGGTCATACCCAAGGTCGGGCACACGCGCGACGCGCTCGACCAGCTCTTTCATGAGCAAAAACTGAAACCGCGCTATGCCATGGAGCTCGATTCGAGCGAGTTGCTCAAGCGATTTGTAGCCGCCGACGTGGGCGTGGGCTTCATCGCGCGATCGAACGTGCTCGAAGACGTGAAAGCTAACGTGCTGACTGCCGTGCCGCTGGCGGATGCGCAGATCCGCCGCGACCTGGCGCTGGTCTTCCGCAAAGACAAAGCCCTTAGCCGCGCCGCCTTGGCTTTCATCGATATCGCGGTGAAGATCAAAACCGCGGGAACTGCGGTCGGCGTAAAGTAAAATTTCTCCCCGAGTTCCCGCTTCAAAGGCGCATTTCTACGAACCCGCCTTCGGGAACAGCAGCGCTTCCTTCTGATGGCCGAAGCCGATCTCTCGAAGCACTTTGGCGTTGGAAGCGGTTTGCCGGATCATGTAATCGTCCGGGTTTATCTGATCGTGGGTTTTCAGAGTCGCAGGTGCGATGGCTACTTGTTTTCCGTGCAGCAGGAACGCGACCCGCACGTTAGGGCCAGACCCGTTCCATTCCACCTTGTAGGTGTCCGCCTTCAGGTGTGCATGTCCAACTTGGACCGAATCCGTCAGATCGACATTGTGCTCATTGCTATTGCGCGCCAGCATGGCAGCGGGAAAAATCAAGACAGTCCGCGGCTGTGTTACGGCTGCACTAAACTCACCGATAAAGATGTCTATTCTGTGCGATGGGCCGCGCCGAATTTTGGTTTGCCGCGATTTGGTCGAACTACGCTCTCTACCTTTCAATGCCTGTTTTAGTCATTTAGCTTCCGAAGTTTGACGGCCCCGGTCCACACAGATATTCTTAGAACAGTGTACTAGTTGCAACTGAGTTGCAATAAGGACCTCCATTGTTACAGGCTTTCATTATCACTTTACGCGAGGGCGTAGAAGCCGCTCTCATCGTTGGCATCACGCTCGCTTATCTCAACAAGATTCAGCGGCCGGAACTTCGGCGATCGGTGTTTGCTGCGCTAGCGGCCGCCTTTCTGGCCAGCATCGGTTGTGCCGTCCTGCTCAGCCGCTTGCAGCTGAACGAGGACATTTTCGAAGGCTGGGTCATGCTGGCGGCGGCTTTCTTCGTCGTCACCATGGTCGTCTTCATGATGAAGGCCGGCAAGAAGATGAAGGGAGAAATTGAAGGCAAGCTCAGTTCCGTTGCCGGTCGAGGATCGCAACTGGGAGTATTTCTCTTTGTATTTCTCATGGTGCTGCGCGAAGGCGCAGAAACGGTCTTGACCCTGGCCGGCGTAACTCTTAATTCCAGTGCGCTGCTCAGCTTCATCGGTACGATGTTGGGCGTTTTTGCCGCGGTGCTGTTTGGGGTCATGTTTGTGAAGGGCAGCGTGCGGATTAATCTGCAGAAATTTTTCCGGGTGACGACGGTGATTTTGTTCCTTGTCGCCGCGCAATTGACAATTTCTGGCTTACACGAATTGTCCGAAAATGGCGTGCTTCCTTCATCAAAACAGGAGATGTCCCTCATTGGCCCGATTGTCAGCAACGAGTGGTTTTTCTTCGTGACAATTCTTGCGTTGGCAGCACTGATGGTCTTGTTTGAGGCACGGCGCAGGCAGCCGGTGGCTGTGCCGGAATCTCCCGCGGCGAAACGCAAAGCGTTGTGGAGCGCGCGGCGCGAGCGCCTATGGATGATCGCGGTTTATGCAACGTCGTTTCTGTTCATCGTGCTGGTCACGGCAGAATTCATTTATGCAAAAAGCGTGAGCGCGCTGTCGCCCGCAACGCCAGTTAGTTTCAACAATGGAAGCGTCAGCATTCCGCTGGCGCAGGTTTCCGATGGCGACCTGCATCGCTTTGCGGTGCGCGAGAACGGAAGTGAAATTCGATTTCTGCTCTATCAGAAACCAGACGGCAAAGTGGTGGCGGTTTTCGACGCCTGCCAGATCTGCGGGCCGGTCGGCTTTTTTAAAGGTCCTAACGGCCTGGTTTGCAAGAATTGTGCAGCGCCGATCAATGGGCAATCAATCGGCACAGCGGGCGGCTGCAACCCTGTTCCTCTGCATTCGAACTCCACTGGAAATGCAATTGTGATTCACGAAGCGGACCTGGCGCCCGGCGCGAAGTTGTTTCAGCGCTGATCGAGAATGCAGAAGCAAGAAGTCAGAATGTAGAAGGAACCTTCGCAGTCATGACAATTTTGAGAGTTCTGAAATCTTAATTCTGAATCTGGCTTCTTACTTCTGACTTTTCATCATGTTCATTCGTCTTGTTTATGAGTCCTTCCGGCGGCAGGCGCAGCGAAAATTGCTGGTCGCGACCGCTGTGACGCTCGGGGCTACGGTATCCACGGCGATGATCGGAATCGCTCTTGGAATTGGCGACAAGATCAGCCACGAACTGCGGAGTTACGGCGCTAATTTAGTGGTTACGCCGGAGGAAGACAATCTCGACGTGCAGATTGGCAGCGTGGACCTGAAACCGGCCGCTACCGGGGCCTTTCTCGATGAAGCTGCCTTACCAAAGATCAAGGGAATTTTCTGGCGAAATAATATCGCGGCGTTCACGCCCGAACTTCCCGTAAGTATTCAAGCATCAGGACGAAACGTGACCCTGCTCGGCACATACTTTTCGAAGCCGCTGAAATTTGGCAATGAGAAATTCATCGCCGGCGCGCGGACGACCTTCCCGTGGTGGAAAGTGCAAGGCACATGGCCGGCAGACGATTCGCCAGATGTGCTGGTTGGCGAGAAACTCGCGGCTGACTTTCATATTCGGTCAGGCGACCAGATCACCATCAATAGCAACAAGCATCGGGTTTCAGGAATTCTCTCCAGCGGCAGCGCAGAAGACGGTCAGGTTGTGGCGCCGCTCGGAATTGCGCAATCGATCATGGGAAGACCCGGAGCTGTCCGAACAATTTTTGTAAGCGCAGTAACCAAGCCGGAAGACGCATTCGCGCGCCGTAACCCTGATTCACTAAGCCCTGCTGATCGCGACCGCTGGTATTGTTCTCCGTATCCACAGTCGATTGCTTATCAGTTGCAGGAAGTGATTCCCCATTCGCATGCGGAACAAATCCGGCAAGTGGCGCAGAACGAAGGCAACGTGCTTTCGAGGATTACCGGCTTGATGCTGCTGATCACTTTGGCGGCGCTGTTCACTTCCGGATTGGCAGTCTCGGCAGCCATGGCGACCGCAATGTTTGAGCGGCGGCAGGAAGTCGGCTTGATGAAGGCGTTGGGTGCGGGATATCTCTCGCTTTCCGCAATCTTCATCACAGAATCGGTGTTGCTGGCATGCATCGGCGGTCTCATAGGTTTCGCTTGCGGAACGCTGCTTACTCATGCGCTGGGGCGAGCGATTTTTGGCTCGACTATCGTGGTCACACCAGTCTTACTGCCTGTGATTTTAGGAATTGCGGTCGCGGTAACGTTCGGAGGAAGCGCGATCGCAATCCGCCGGGCTGTGAAATACGATCCCGTGCTCGCTCTGCGAGGTGAAGCGTGAGTATGGCCAGACATGGATCGGGGACCGCGATGTACTTCCGCATGCTGAGGCGCGCCGCCATGTTGCGCAAGGGACAAGCGGCAGCGGCTCTGGCGGCCATCGTAGTGGCTGCGACCGCAGCTACCGCAATGCTTAATCTTTACGTAGACGTGCAGGTAAACCTGCGAAAAGAATTTCGCGGTTTCGGTGCGAACCTCGTCGTTGAAGCCAAGACTGGCCAGAGCTTCACCCCGGAGGCGATCGCCTCGATCCAGTACGTTGTTGGCGCACGAGGCTTGGTTGTTCCTTTTGCCTACGCGGTTGCGCGAACAGAAAAAGACCGGCCGGTGGTGATTGCCGGCGTGGATTTTGATTTGGCAAAGAAGCTGAATCCCTGGTGGTCGGTTACCGCATGGCCAAGCAATCCCGGCCAAGCGCTTGTCGGCGCCCACGCGGCACGGATTCTGTCTCCGGAGATGAAGCCTTTCCGTCTCATATATGAAGGACGCGAATTGCAGCTCAATCCAGCTGGCACCGTGCGCACCGGGGCGGGCGAAGACAGCCGGGTTTATTTGTCGCTTTCAGAGTTCCAGCAATGGACCGGGTCTGCGCCTTCGGTAGTTGAAGTTTCAGCTTATGGTTCACCCCAAGAAGTCACTTCCCTGCTGCTGGCACTTCAGCATGCTGTTCCGACTGCCGACGTGCGCGCGGTTCGGCGAATCACCGAAGGTGAAGCGAACATATTAGGCAAGACTCGCTCCACCCTGCTTTCCTCTGTCTCGTTCATCATATTCACAGGCGCACTCTGCGTTCTGGCAACGCTCATGGGTTGGGTGGTGGACCGCCGTCGCGACTTCGCGATCATGAAGGCGCTGGGAGCATCGGACAGGATTATTGCGATATTTGTGGCGGGCGAAGCCGCCGCGATGACTACGATCGGGACCGCGCTTGGATTTGCATTTGGAATCGGCATCGCCGCCTGGATCGGGCGCGCGAATTTTCACGCTCCCGTCGCTCCTCGGCTCAGTATTTTTCCGCCGGTGCTCGTGGCCGCCCTCGTGGTAACACTGATCTCTACCCTGCTTCCTTTGCGATTGCTGCGCCGCATCCAGCCCGCTATGATTCTGAGGGGAGAATAATGATCCGGCTGAATCATGTCAGCAGGTTTTACCCCTCGCGTGCCGAAGCGCCGGGAGGAATCATTCGCGCGCTCGATGATTTCACGTTGCGAGTGGAACCGGGCGAGTGGATCGCGGTCATGGGGCCGTCAGGTTCGGGCAAGTCAACCCTTGTGAATTTAATTGGATGCCTCGACCAGCCGAGCACAGGTGAGATATTTCTGGAGGGCGAGAACGTCGCCGTCATGAGTCGAAACGAGCTGAACCGTGTGCGGGCGGAAAAGATCGGATTCATCTTCCAGCAGTTTCATCTCATTCCCTATTTGTCCGCGGTCGAGAATGTCATGCTCGCGCAATATTTCCACAGCATGACGGACGAGCAGGAAGCGCGCGAGGCGCTGGCGCGAGTGGGTTTGCGCGACCGCGCCGATCACGTGCCCGCGCAACTTTCGGGAGGCGAGCAGCAGCGAGTGTGTATTGCGCGCGCGCTGATCAACGATCCGAAAATTATATTGGCCGACGAGCCAACCGGAAATCTCGACGCCAAGAACGAAGAGATCGTCCTGCAACTTCTGCGCGACCTGCACGCCCAGGGGCGCACGATTGTGATGGTCACGCATGATCCGGTGGTCGCCCGGCTGGGTGATCGTCGAATTGAACTGCACCATGGCAAGATCGCCGCGCAGGAAGTATTCGCCATGGCCGACGACGAGCAATTCGACGAAGTCCTGGAGGAACTCTGGGTCCTCGAGGAACACCGGGAGCCGGCTGAGATCGAGCACATGGAAGTGCATGGCGCTCTGCCGGTCAGCCTAGCCGTAGACAAGATGCGCGAGATGGGGTTCGTCACGACCCGGCCGCATCCGCCAGAGCCTCACGATCACAAGCGCTTTGTGAACCCGTGCCATGATGCGCTGAAGCCTTCCGGGGTTTCCGTCGGGGATGGCAGCGTAATCGTGGAATTGACGCACCGAGGAAGGCAGCGGGCGGCAGACATCATTCGCCGGCACCGCTTGGCCGAGCGCTTGTTCACCGACAGCCTGGCAATGGACAGCGAAACGGAAATCGAGCAGCAGGCATGCAAGTTCGAGCACATTCTGTCCCCGGAAGCTACCGACAAAATCTGCACTTTCCTGGGACATCCAAAGACGTGCCCGCACGGCGCGCCAATTCCGCGCGGCCACTGTTGCAGCGTGAACCCATCGGCAGCGGCACCTCCCCCGGCTGAGCGGGAGCGAGTGCAATAAGAATGCGGCCCACCATCGGCGTATTCGATTCCGGTTTCGGCGGACTCACCGTACTTAAAGCACTACTTGAAGCCATCCCCAACGCTGAATATTTGTACTTCGGCGATACTGCGCGCCTTCCCTACGGCTCCAAGTCAGTCGAAACCGTGGCCAGGTACGCGTGCGAAGCTGCGCGATTCCTGGAGCACCAGGGCGCAGAGTTGCTGGTCATCGCTTGCAATACCGCCACGGCTCTCGCGCTCGAACAAATTCGACACGCTGCTTCATTGAAAGTCCTCGGCGTAGTTGAACCCGGAGCGCAGCGCGCCTCCACCGTTTCGAGGAACCGCAAAGTTGTTGTGATTGGCACCGAGGCAACGATTTCCAGTCACGCATATCACAAATCCCTGGCCAGTTGTGGTTTGGACTCGCGTGAGAAAGCGTGTCCGCTGTTGGTGCCGCTCGTAGAGGAAGGCTGGGTGGACCATCCTGTCACCGAACAGGTGGCTCGCATTTATCTTGATGAAGCTTTTGCTGAAGGATTCAGTTCCGCCGATGTGTTACTGCTGGGCTGCACTCATTATCCTTTGCTGAAGCCGCTGCTGCATCGTGTGGTTCCACAGAATGTGGCGCTTGTGGATTCGGCGGAATCGATGGCGCTGGCGGTTTCGAATCTCACGAATTCTGACGCGGCGAAAGGTCACTCCGAGAGGCCAGCGCTCAGAATGGAACACGCCCGTTTTTTTGTGACCGATTCCGTTGAAAAGTTCAAACGCCTGGGAGCTTTGTTTCTCGGCCAGCAGATCTCTAACATCGAGCATATAGATCTGAAGGAGTGATGGGGGCTTTGGGCACGACTTTGATCAAAGCAGATTTCGACCTGTTCGCTCGGAATGACACGATGAAAAGAAAAGGCCAGCTCGCAAGCTGGCCTTTTCAACTCTGGGAGAGGGTTGATTAGTAGAGGTGGAAAGTAACTTCCACGTTGATAGCGACCGCGACCGGCTTACCATCTTTCTGCGCGGGTTCAAACTTCCACTGATTCACGGCTTCGATAGCTTTTTCGTCGAGACCTAAACCAAGGCTGCGAACCACTCTTAGGTCGCGCGGTTTACCATCCGGTCCCACGATCAAACTGACCACGCACACGCCCTGATACTTGGCCTTGCGCGCTTCTTCAGAATACTCAGGATCAGGCGAGTAGATCGCCTTGGGAGCGCTCACCCCGCCGCCCACGCGAAATACGCCACCACCGATTCCACCACCGCGGCCTTCTCCAACGCCCGGTCCGCTGCCCACGCCAATGCCGCCACCCGAGCCAGATCCAATGCCACCACCGGAACCGGTGCCATTAGAGGGCGGTCCGGAAGGCATTGCCGCCGTGGGATTACCCAAGTTTGGAGCATTCATCGCCAGATGAACTTGCGGCGGCATCACCACCGTTGGTTCGACGGCTAGTTTCGGATGATCATTACGCACCACAATCGCGGGCGGCGTAATTTGTTCAAGTTTTGGTTTAGGAATATTCCCCTTTGGCGCCTGGAACTTATCACGGTCGCCGCCGCCACCGCCGCCGCCGGATTGCGTTCGCGCCGGCTTCATGACTGGAATATCGAGATTCGGCGCGATCAGCGTTACCTGCTCCTTCGGCTTCTCGATGACTTTCTTTCCGATATAGTACGTCCCCACGAGGATCGCCGAGATCACTATAATGTGCGCAATCAGCGAAAGGGTCGCGCCGCTTTTCTTGTAGTCGTAGAAGCCCCAAATGTCCCGTACTGGTACTGGCTTTGAGGTCAGCACCAATGGCGGCAGCTTCTCGGGGAAAAAGGTTTGCTTGAAGTTCTGCTTGAGCGAGTCCCATAGGGAAGGCTCGAAGCCTTTCGGCATGAGCAGATTCAGGTCAGGTTCGGATTCGGTGCGCTGCGGTGGTTTCAATTCCAAAGTTGCCATATATTACCCGAGTCCCTGGTTCTGAGCCATGACTTGTGGCTGTTCTTTTAGCTGATGAGCACTCCGTTCGCCAAGTTGCATGCCCACGATCGTACAACTGATAAGAACTTCTCTCCTATTGGCTCTTGGCGGAAAGAACTCTGTTTCTTACACCAGTTTAGATGCTCAGTCGGGGGAAACGTAGCTTTAGGAAAATTGTACACCGGATAGTCAATTTCACAGCAATTACCTTGGGATTTACCCGCAGAATCTCCTGGAAATTCCGGTATTCGCCCAGCTATGGCCGAAAGCACCGCAATAGACGTTATCTTCGCAGCTCCCTATAATGAAAAGAATCAACCATTTGGGAGAATCCAGCGGGTGCCTTTAGAGCTGAAATCCACCATTAATCTGCCTAAGACCAGCTTTCCCATGAAAGCAAACCTGCCGCAGAACGAGCCGAAAATGCTGGCACGGTGGGACGAAATGGGTCTGTATCAGCGCATTCGCCAGGCGCGAAAGGGCGCTCAGCCCTATGTTTTGCATGACGGTCCGCCCTACACCAGCGGCCCTATCCACATGGGAACGGCACTCAATAAATGCCTGAAAGACTTTGTGGTTAAGTCGAAAACCATGGCTGGTTTCGACGCCCCCTACATTCCGGGCTGGGACTGCCACGGCCTGCCCATCGAGATCAAAGTCGACAAGGAACTCGGCGGCAAGAAGTTAAAGATGCGCCCGCTCGAGGTCCGCGCAGCCTGCCGCAAGTACGCCGAAAAATATCTCGATCTGCAGCGCCAGCAATTCAAGCGAATCGGCGTTTTCGGCCGCTTCGATCGCCCATACTCGACCATGGAGCCCCAGTACGAATCCGTGGTGTTGGAAACTTTTTTTTCTTTTTATGAAAACGGTTTCGTCTACAAGGGACTGCGCGCGGTGTACTGGTGCTGGCACGATGAAACCGCGCTCGCCGAAGCGGAAGTCGAGTACGAGAATCACACTAGCCCGACAATATGGGTGCGATACCGCCTGCAATCCGATCCGCGAACCATCGATCCCTCTCTCGCAGATGCCAGGATTCACGGCAACAAGCCGATCTACACAATCATCTGGACAACGACACCGTGGACCATTCCCGCGTCAATGGCTGTTGCATTCCACCCCAGCGAGGAATACGTCGCGCTCGAAACTGGTGATGCGATCTACATCGTTGCCGAAAAACTAGCGAAAGAGACGGCGGAAAAGTGCCGGATCCCAGATGCAACAATCATCGCGCGTTTCGCCGGAAAATTGATGGAGAACACGTGGTTCTATCATCCTTTTCTGGATTGGGAACGGCGTCGCATTCTTGGCGTTCTCGCCGATTACGTGACCATGGATACCGGCACGGGTGTGGTCCACACTGCGCCGTCGCATGGCGCCGAAGACTTCGCTACCGGTATGAAGTACGGGCTGGATGCGAACAGCAACGTCGATGAAAAAGGGATTCTGCGAAATGGCCTGCCCGAGTACGACGGCAAGCGCGTCTTTGAAGCGAATCAACCGATTATCGAATTGCTGAAGAGCCGCAGTGCGCTGCTCCACGCGGAGAAGACCGAGCACTCCTATCCGCATTGCTGGCGCTGCCACAACCCGGTGATCTTCCGCGCTACCGAGCAGTGGTTTATTTCGATGGAAGCTCCCATGCCTGGCGGCGGGACGCTTCGCTCGCGCACCCTTGAAGACCTCAAGCACGTGAAGTGGGACCCTTCCTGGGGCGAAGAACGCATGGCGAATATGATCGCGACCCGCCCCGACTGGTGCATCTCCCGGCAGCGCGTTTGGGGCGTGCCCATTGCCGTCTTCCTATGCCAAAGCTGTGGCAAGCCGCTGAACGATCACGCCATCAACCGCAAAGTGGTTGAGCTGTTCGCGAAATCAGGATCAGATTCGTGGTTCACTCCAGAAGCCGAGACGATCCTTCCTGTGGAAACGAAGTGTCCGCACTGCGGCGGCGACAAGTTCGAAAAGGAGACCGACATCTTTGATGTTTGGCTGGAGTCCGGCGCCAGCTATCTGGCGTTGATCGCTGCTGAACCCGAGTTCCCATGGCCTTCAGATCTCTATCTTGAAGGCGGCGATCAGTACCGCGGATGGTTTCAGTCTTCCCTGCTCTGCGGCATGGGCACGCGTCACACGCCTCCTTACAAAGGAGTGGTCACTCCCGGCTGGACACTTGACGAGAGCGGCCAGGCAATGTCGAAGTCGCGCGGGAACGACGTTGATCCAGTTGATATTGCAAATCGTCTGGGCGGCGAAATTGTGCGATTGTGGGTTGCCTCGGTCGACTTCCGCGAAGATGTAGTCGGCTCGGAAAACCTGATGCAGCGGATCGCGGAAAACTATAAGAAAATCCGAAACACGTTTCGCTACATTCTAGGGAATCTGTATGACTTCGATCCGGCAAAAGATGCGTTGGGATTTTCGGAAATGACGGCCCTCGACCAATACATGCTTTGCCGGACAGCCGCAATGTCCCAGGAAGTCGCGCGCTGGTACGAAGAATTTGCGTTTCACAAGATCTATCATCGGGTAAACAACTTCTGCGTGGTCGACTTGAGCGCATTTTACTTCGACGTGCTCAAAGATCGACTTTATACCTTCGCGCCGAATTCTCGCGCGCGTCGTTCAGCGCAGACGGTCATCTGGAAAATGGGAGAAACGCTAGCGCGAGTTCTCGCGCCCATCACGAGCTTTACTTGTGAAGAAGTTTGGCAGCTGCTGCCGCATGTCGAGGGACGCGCTGATAGCGTGCACCTCTCAAGCTTCTGGTCGGCGGCAGACATTCTCAAAGGTGCGGGCAAATCAGACTGCACTCAAACGGCGGATTGGGACACTCTGCACAATGTGCGCGATCAAGTGCTGAAATCCCTTGAAGAGGCCCGCAATAACAAAATAATTGGCGGGAACTTAGAGGCGCAAGTGAAGCTGGTGGCTTCCGACGCCATCTATCCTGTGCTCGATCGCCACAAAGGCGACTTACGTTACTTGTTCATAGTTTCCCAGGTCACACTGGAGCACTCAGCTTCGGGCAACGGCACGGGTGGGTTGACGGTAGAAGTCAGCAAGGCTGATGGCAAAAAATGCGAGCGCTGCTGGAATTATTCAACTCGCGTGGGTGAGGACCGCGACTATCCCACGGTCTGCGAGAGATGCGCCCCGGTTCTGAAGGAACTGGAAGCTGGAGGCGATTCGCAATCATCTAAATAGAAACCATTTCAACGATGAAGGACACGAAGGTACACTAAGGAATTCAAAACGCTCTTTTACCTTTTAGCCTTTCGCTTGCACAAAAACCAGTTGAGCTAAGAGCTGAAGGCTAATTGCTAAAAGCCCGGGTTATGCCCGTCCATCGAATTATGCGAACGTATCACTTCCTGATTGCATTCACCGTGCTGTTGCTGGACCGCCTCAGCAAGCGGCTGGTCGCTAAAGATATTTCCCTGCACGACAGCATCACCGTGATCAAGCGGATCTTCTACATCACCCACGTGGAGAATCGTGGCGCGGCCTTCGGGCTGTTCAACGACTCGCCCTCCGAATGGAAGATTGGGCTGCTGGTACTGTTTTCGATCATCGCCCTGGTCATCGTCTCGGCTCTTTTGTGGCGCAGTAGCCATTCCATGACTGCCAGCGCGGTGGGACTGTCGTTAATTCTTGGCGGGGCGCTAGGAAATTTGTGGGACCGGCTGCTGAACGGCCGCGTAGTCGATTTCCTGCTGGTATATATCGGTTCCTATCAGTGGCCGGCGTTCAATGTGGCCGACAGCGCGATCGTGGTGGGTGCGGGCCTGCTGGTATTTGAAATTCTGTTTATCAAAGCGCCGGAGCCGGAGAAATCCGGTGTTAATCCTGACTAGAGATCAGTGGCATTTTTCGCTGCCTGTATCCGTGAACGTCTTCCCTTCCTGCGGAATGAACTGCCAATCGTAGCTCCCGGAATGGAGAGTGAGTTTCAGCACGCCGAAGGTGTCGGCGTTGTGGGCTTCACTGTTCGGCTGGATCGTGGTAAACAGCCGGTGTGAGTTCTTTCCGCCGGTTCCAACAACAAACTCGCGAATACCATGCTCGGGATCGGCTTGGCCGTCCGGATCCTGTGGCGCAAAGCGTTCGTAGTCGTGGTCATGACCGTTTATCACGATATCCGCGTGGGCGTGATAGAGAATCTCCCAGAGTGGTTTGATCTCGGGATCTGCGCCGTGCGCGAGGCCTGAGCTGAACAGCGGCTTATGAAAATATGCCAGCGTGCAAGCCGCGGGATGCTGTGCTAGGTCCTGCTGCAGCCACTTAGCCTGCTCGGAAGCCGCATCGCAACCTCCAACGTAACGGCATTCGCTATTCAGCGAAACAATGTGCCATTTCCCAAGATCGTAGCTGTAATAGCCCTTGGTCGGATCGCCGGCCGCTGCGCCAAAATATCTGGTGTACCCGGAAGCGCCGCTGCTGTGGTACTCGTGATTGCCCGGCGCCGGGCGGGTGCGGTCTTTGAAGCGCCCCCAGGTCGGGCCATAGCAGTTGGCGAACTGCTCATCCGTTCCGCCCGGATAAGCCAAATCGCCGACCGCGAAAACCGTCCCCGGGATGTTCTCGATCAGCTTAGCGGTCGCGTAGGCGCCGGAGAGGTCGTCGCAACTGGCGATGTCGCCGGCGCCCACAAAGACCGGGTCGGGGGTGGAGGTCTGACTCTTCGGTGCCGCTTTCTTTGACGCAGCGCTGCCACCCGCAATCAGCGTGAGCGTCAGGGCAATAAGCCAGAATTTTCTTTTAACGGTCGCTCTCCTTACTTTTCACCCGACAGTGTATACCGGAGGCCGAATTCATAGCTGGGCTTGTAGTATTCGCGCTGGATCGGCAAATTCGGGCTGCCGTTATAGAACCCGAAGACCTCGTTCGTCAGGTTTAACCCCGAGAAGATGAACTGCAAGCCCTTATACATCCGGAAGCTGGCCTGCGCGTCCACCTGCGTGTGTTGATACAGGTAGGTGTCTCCAGAGGGGCCATGGATTCCCAGTGGCACCTGAACTGGATTGATCTTCCCGCTACCGTCGGTGGCAACCGCCTCGTTCTGATAGGCGTAGAAGAAAATATACGGACCATTGTAAGAGACTCCCAGTCGCGCTGAGAACCGGCCTTTGTCGTAGGTTGGGCTGAAGTTCGCGGTGCTCGGGGCCTGGCGCTGGAGGGCGGGCTCATCCGTGCGCAGAGGGACGCCCAGAGCCTTTGAGGCCGTGTAGCTGTAATTGGCAGAAAGGCCGAAACCGTTGAGGAATCCTGGCAAGAAAGTCAGGTGCTGCTGGTATGCAACTTCGAAGCCCCATAAGTGCGCTTTCGTGCCCTGAACGGGAGCGGCCAGAATGTCACCGACGTAGGAAGCCAGCAAGGGATTCTGTTGTGCAGTCGCCTGGGTTATGGGGGATTTCACACCTTCATAGATTGGATCTGAGATGTCTTTATAGAAGAAACCGCCATCAATAATGCCAAAAGGCTTCAGGTACTGCTCGAACAGCACGTCGATGTTGTTCGAGTGAGTTGCATTCAAATTAGGATTTCCGTAACCGATCACCTGTCCAGGCACTCCCTGCGTGATCCCGTTTACGCCGAAGCTCGGCGGCAGATCGCCATAGTTCGGCCGAGCAATACCCCTTCCGTATGACACCCGGATATCTGAGTCCTGCCCGAGCCCGAAGCGTACCTGAGCCGAAGGAAGAGGATCGACATAGGAGTTGTACCTGCTTATCGGCGCAAAGGTCGCGGGGGTTGTTCCTACGGGCGTGCAACCGGGCGAACCTGGCTGGCAAGGCGCACCACCCCCGACGTTGTAGGCATACAAATTCTCAGTCGTGCCCTCGAGACGAAGCCCTGTCTGTATACGTACGCGGCCGAATTGCAGAGTATTCATCGCGTAACCGGCCCCAATCCGTTCGACAATATCGAAGTCGCTGGAATACGTATTCAGTACTGAGCCAGCCTGATCGACAGAGAATCCGCCCGGGTTTGAATGAAAGAGAGAAATCACATTTCCGTAGTTAACCTGGCTAGCAGTGAAGGCGCCAGGAAACGCGCCATCATAGTACGACGAGTTCGTGAACGAGCCGACAAGACTGGAAGCTAGAACAGTGTTATTGGCGTTATAGACAGGATCAATGGCGTCCTCGAACTTGTGCGCGTTACGGAATTTGCCACCAAATTCGAAAGTGCCAAAATGACCAGCCCAGGTGTAGTTCTTTGACATGGTCGCAGCTCCTTCGAGATTGAGCTGCGGGCTATAGCTTTGGCCGACATCGAACGAGTTCAGCGTGTACTGCGAAAGATCGAATATGTTTGCACCACCAGCGTCAAACATGTGGGGCAGATGGTGATCGATAAGATTAATGTTGAAGTTATACGCGTTGGCGTTGCTGAACTGAGCCGTTGAATATCCGTGATCTTCGGAGGCTGAGCGCGAGACTGCCGCCTCCCAAACCAGCAGCCACTTTGGCGAAAGCTCGTGCTTGCCGCCGACTTGCAGGCTTCCAATGACCTCAACCGGACGACGCGCCTGGGCGTTATAAGTCATATTTCCGCCTGTCGTCGTAGTCGTCGTCTGGAAAGTCCCTACGGTTGGCGTGAAAACCCAGCGGTCGCCGAAGTTGTCGAAATGCGAGTACAACAGGCGCATATAAACCCCGGAAACTTCGCCCAGCTTGTAATCGATGCTGCCGGTATATCCGTAACGTGTGCGGTTGTAGCGATAGTCGCGATAATCTTCTGTTGAATACGTCGGGAAGAAAGGAGCGTTGGCACTGGGGCTGGCGCAGCCATTCGGTCCCGGATCACATTGGACGGCTGTGGGCACTGGTTCGACGTCGTTGATCCCGCGTCCATTCCAGTCGTAGCTTGCACCGAACAGAATTCCCAGCTTTTTGCTTGCACCAAAGCGCTGGCCGACGGTGCCGTCAAATTCTTCGAGCGACCGGCCGCCCAGAATCGGCGTATATCCGCCAATTCCGTTTAGATACAGCGTTGGCCGCTCTCCTGCTGTTTTGGTCACAAGGTTTACAGAGCCCCCGATAGCATCGCCATCCTGATTGGCGGATAAAGTTTTATTCAGTTCAACATCGTCGATCAGGTTAGCGGGCATGACGTCCAGCTTGATCTGGCGCACTCCGCTTTCTGGGGCAGGAACTTCGATTCCGTTGATGGTAACGTTGTTATAACGCGGCTCCGCACCGCGAACCTGAATGTACTTGCCTTCGCCTTCATCGCGCTCAAGCGTCACGCTTGGCAGGCGTCCTACCGCATCGGCGATGTTCGTATTCGGCAAGCTTGTGATGACGTCGACTGGCAAGACCTGAAGAATGTTGTCGGACTCCCGCTGCACATTCAGGGCCGCCGCTTCGCCATGCCCGCGCTCGGATGTAACCGTAATCTCCTCATTGGCGGTGGCCACTTTGAGCGATGCATCGGCGCGCGCGGTTTGGCCTGCAGTCACCGTAATTGACTTTGTGAAGGTCGCAAATCCTACGTAGGACACAGTGACCGTGTAATCGCCCCGAGCAACATTGGTGAACGTGAAATCGCCCTGTCCGTTGCTGGAGACAGCCAAGCCGCCTGGTTGCAGCTCGACGTGTGCTCCCGGCAATACAGCGCCGCCAGAGTCAACGACGTGGCCGGTGACGGTGCCGTGGCCGGATTGGGCATTCGCAGAGAGACTGAAAAGAACCAGGGTTACAAACGCCGAGAACACACGGAAAACGCGAGAAAGCATAGAGCCTCCACAGCCGTTGGGTTTTTACTTCAGCAATGAGGTAATGCGCATTCTAGGAATGGGGTCGTGAACAGAGCGTTAATTCGGCGTGAACAGATGTAAAAAATTACCGAATGCGAGAGACTTACCGGCAAATGGGAAAGGCTTCCCAGGAATCCTTGGGAAGTTTGAATCTAACTCAGGCAGTACTTGCCGCGCTCGATGACTTTCTGCGCAATCTGCTGCCGCAATTCAATCGTGTTGTACGGATCATGCTTCGATAACCGCCGCAGGATCGCAAGCTGCGTACGCAGCATGTCCCCTTCCGCGACGGCAGCGATGACCTTGCGAGCTGCCGATTCAATTTTTTCGAACGATTGCGACATGTAGGTGTGAGTCATGGCGATGGGCAGTTCGGCGGCCGACTCGCCCTGCGCGTTCGCGATTTTTAGCGTGCGCAGCACAGCGGATTCCATGGCATAAATTTCCATGACCATGTCGGCGATCGCGCCCATGATTTCCTGCTGGTCTTGGATCGCCTGCATATATTTCTGCGTCGCGGCGCCTGCGGCAAACAAGCCCAGTTTCTTAGCCGCGGCAACCAACTTCTGTTCTTCGGCGAGCGGGCCTTCAACGTCTTCGCTCAGTGTTGGTCCGGCAAGGACTTCATCCATGAGCTGCTTGATGGCGGGCATGAGCGCCAGCTGGCCTGTCATCGCGCGCTTCAGCAGGAAACCGGTGATGATCAACCGATTGATTTCGTTAGTGCCTTCAAAGATGCGATTGATGCGGGCATCGCGATATGCGCGCTCGGCAGGATACTCTTCTACGAACCCGTACCCACCGTAGATCTGCACGGTTTCATCGACGACATAGGACACCATTTCCGATGCCCAGACCTTGATGATCGAGCATTCGACGGCGTATTCTTCTATGGCCTTCAGCGTCTCTTTTTCTGCGTTGGCAGCAGATTTATCGACGGCTGATAACGCGGAATCCATCAACCCCACAGTGCGATATACAAGCGCCTCGCCAACATAGGTCAGCATTGCCATATTAGCCAGCTTCTCGCGGACCAGGCCGAAATCAGCGATGACTTTGCCGAAGGCTTTGCGCTGCTTGGCGTAGGCAACAGCGTGGTCGAGAGAACTGCGGGCACCGCCAACGCACATCGCCCCCAGCTTGAAGCGGCCGACGTTGAGGATGTTGAACGCGATCACGTGGCCGCGTCCGATTTCGCCGAGCACATTTTCAACTGGCACCTGGCAGTCATTCAGAATGATTGGGCAAGTAGAGGAGCCGCGAATCCCCATCTTGTGCTCTTCGGCACCGACCGAGAAACCCGGGAACGTGCGCTCGACCAGAAACGCCGTGAACTTCTCGCCGTCAACTTTGGCGAATACCGTAAACAGGTCCGCGAAGCCGGCGTTGGTGATCCACATTTTTTCGCCATTCAGGATGTAGTGCTTCTTGTCGGCGGAAAGAGTCGCGCGCGCGCGGCAATTCAAAGCGTCTGAGCCTGAGGAAGCTTCCGACAGCGCATAGGCGCCGACGATTTCTCCAGCCGCAAGACGCGGTAAATACTTTTTCTTCTGATCTTCGGTGCCGAAGTAAACGATTGGCAGCGTGCCTATGCCGGTGTGGCCGCCCCAGGTCGTGGCAAATCCCGCATATTTGGCGATGTGATCGGCGATCACGGCGGCGGTGACTTTGTCCATCTCAAGTCCGCCATAAGCTTCTGGTATTTCAACCCCGCTCAGTCCGAGTTCGCCGGCTTTCTTGAGAAGCGCGCGAGAGACGGAAAGGTCCTTGTGCTCCATCTTCTCGATGTTGGGAAGGATCTCGTTTTGCGCGAATTCTTCGGCGGTTTGGCCGATGAGATGATGCTGCTCGGTGAAGTCTTCGGGGGTGAAAATCTGATCAGGCTGCGTGGCCTCAAGTAAGAAGCCTGCTCCCGGGATCCTCGCCTGCGCAATGGTCGCTGTGGACATATTGACCCTTTCAATCCGTAAGGACACGAAGGTACACGAAGTAAGATGCCGATTAAAGTGCCCGAGGGATTGCTACTTCCAGTCAGTGCCGTTCACGAAGCGCTTAATGCTGTTTTTAAAAATGAACAACATTGAAGTTTATAAGCAGTCCGATGGATTTGCCACTGAGTTTGAGATAAATGATGATCTGCGCATAATGAACAGGAGAGATGGCGTCTACAGATTTGATTTCGACCACGACGAGGTTCTCAACCAGCAAATCGATTCGGTAACCAACATCGAGCTTCACCCCACTGTAGACAACCGGCAGCCCAAGCTGCGCGATCGAGTTGTATCCCGCACGCCTCAGTTCGAATTGCAGGCAGGTCGTGTAAGCTCTTTCCAGCAACCCAGCACCAAGTTCCGAATGGACCTTCATGGCCGCCGTGATGACTGCGTGGCTGATATCTTGGGCAGTGTGTTCAAACTGAAATCTTGAAAGGGCCACCGCTGAATTCATGAATTCATTGTTCCCGGAAATGACTAATTGGGGAAGACCCAAGTCGTGAAAATAAGACAGGCATTCCCAGAGTGGATTTCCTTCGCGTGCCTTCGTATCCTTTAGTCGAATCAGTTCACCACTAAGGACACGAAGTACCACGAAGGAAACGTTTTCCTTCGTGTACCTTTGTGTCCATTGTGGTTATTCTTCTATCCCCAAAGGCAGCTTCCAATCCCGGGCGGAGACGTGACCGGCGTGTATCCAGGCGATGCGGGTGAGTAGCGATCCGGCGACGGCGGAAAGTGCAGCGGCTTTGCGAAGCGAGCCTGAGCGTGGACCCGCGAAAACATCAAGCAGGCGGAGTGCGGCAGGCACAGGTCCCGAGAGAACTCCTCCGATACGGGTTAGGGTTCCACTACTGCCGTGCTTGAGCGGATCAAGCGCGGGATTCTTTCTCGCCTCAATGCGAAAACCCTCCCAACACTCAAACAGCGCCGCGCCAAGTCCGAGCAACTCCAGGGCGCGGCTCTTGCGGTGGCCCATCAACTCGAGCAAGCCGACTGCTGCGCCAAGGCCAGACATTCCGAAATGCATTGGCAGATCGCCAGCATTCTGGTTCCATGCGGGAATGGTTGTCGCGCCGATGAGAACGCCGGTATAGTTCGAGAATGGAAGGCCGAGTGCGAGCGATGCCGCCTGTCCGGCTTGCTCCATCACTCGAACCGGAAACGACGGCCCATAACGATCGCTGAGGCTTTGGGCAAAAATCGTCGCCGAGGCAGCGCTGGAAAACCCCAGCAGCGTCCACACACCGACCGACATCGGACTTTGCGGCTTGAATACTCGCAGCATAGCGAGAAAGCGCGACGGCTTTCCGAGATCGGTAATGAGCAGAACCGGCGAGATCACTGCTCCAGCCGCGGCAATCCAGCGTGCATCCCGCACCAGCTTGCGATCGGCGCCCGTGTAGTCTGCGATCGCGGCCACAGCCGCGGCCGCGCCTGCTGCGCCTCCGACAAAAAAATAAAGCGGAATCTCCCAAGTCCAGGCTGGTTCTTTCAGAAGTGGAATTCCGTAATATCCGGTTTCCGGGGATGCGACCGGGAAAGGCGCGCCGCCCGGACGAATTCCCTTCGCGGCGACAATTCCTCTGCTCTCGGCTTCGCGCCGGATTTCAAACAGTCGTCTTTCACTCGACTCATCGGGAACGCGTGGCGGGGTTCGTACAGGATCGCTCATTCGTTTCCTTCGCGTATTTTCGTGCCCTTCGTGGTCATCTAGAATTCGTTTCTTCTAGCGCTTTCCGTTATTTCCATCCGCCAAAAATGCGGCAATGGCTCCGCCCAGCAGCATAAGCGCTCCCAGCGCCGACGACCGCCAGGCCCGCTTCAAATACACGGTTGGAACTGCAGGATTCGGTGGCAAGTTGTACGCTCGCGGATCGCCGCGGACAATGAACATTGCGTGCGTTCCGCCGACGCTTGAATCAGAGGCGTCGTAGAATTCTGCATCTTCCATTCCGCGCGCAGCCAGGGTTTTCATGCGCTCGGCGGCCTTCTGCCGCAATTCTCCAATCTCTCCAAATTTGATGGACTCCGTCGGACACGCCTTGGCGCACGCCGGCACCATCCCAGCCTTTTGCCGGTCATAGCAGAACGTGCACTTAAACGCGCGGCCGTCGTCGCGGTTGCGATCGACGACGCCGAACGGACAAGCCACCACGCAATATGCGCATCCATTGCAGACGTCAGGCTGAATGAACACGCCGCCAAATTCCGTGCGGACGATGGCGCCCGTAGGGCACGCTTCAAGGCAGCCCGCGTTTTCGCAATGCTTGCAAACGTCCGAAGAAAATGACCACGAATTCAGTTCGGGTGCGTTGCCGCCGAAGCCCGGCTCCGGCGTTTGCTCGACAAACTTGACATGGCGCCACGTGGAAGCGCCGACCGCGCCGGTGTTGTCGTAGGAGAATCCGCTCCAATTGAACCCGTCCTCGGCGACGTTGTTCCACTCCTTGCAGGCGACTTCGCATGCCTTGCAGCCGATGCACAAAGTGGAGTCCGTTAAGAATGCGGTAGTCGGCATAGTTCAGCTCTTGGCTGTTGGCTCTTTGCTTTTAGCTTAAGCGACGGATGCAACATTCTGACCGATGAGACTCGATCTTCAGGCCGCACGTCCTCCGGGTTTCACGTTACATACCAGCGCCTTCGTTTCCATGATGCGCACATTCGGCTCCTCGCTGATCGCCAGCAGATCGTTCACCACGTCGCCTTTGACTTTGCCCTTGTACCCAAAGTGATAAGGCAATCCGACCTGATGGATTCTGCGCCCATCGATCCAGACAGGGCGTATGCGGCGAGTGATCAACACTCGCGCCTGCACCGTAGCGCGCGGAGTCGAGATGGTTGCCAGATCGCCATGCTTCAGGCCAGCTTCCTCCGCCAGTTCCGGCGAAACCTCCGTGAACAACTCCGGTTGCAACTCAGCCAAGCGGCCCAGTGTGCGCGTCATTCCGCCCGCGGTGTGGTGCTCCGTCAGGCGGTACGTCGTGAGCACGTACGGATATCGCGGGTCGTTCAACCGCGCATAGGGATTATCCGGCCGTTCTTTTTTCTGCGCCGCGGGATCGGTCTGCTGCTTGTACAAAGGATTCTCGATGAGTGATTCCAGCGGCTCGTAATGCGTGGGCAGCGGACCGTCTTTCAGGCCACTCGCAACGTAAATCCACCCAACGCCATCCGCATGTAACGTGAACGGACGCGCGCCTCCAAGTCCGACCACGCCCTCGCCCGCACTCAAATCGTCTGGCGTTGTCGGCGCTAGATCTTGTTTGTAGTCGGCATTATCCAGTCCAGTCCATTCTTTTTTCTGCTCGTCCCACCAGACCAGCTTCTTGCGCTCGCTCCACGGCTTGCCATCAGGCGCAGCAGAAGCGCGGTTATAAATGATGCGGCAATCGTTCGGCCATGCAAATCCCCACCCGTGGCCAAGCAGATCTTTCGGCTCGCGTTCGTTCGCGCGATTGCGGCCTTCTTCGGGATAGACACCGCAGTATATCCATCCCCCACAAGCAGTAGAGCCGTCGTTCTTCAAATTCTGGATATGCGGAAGTTGCTTGTGGTCTGCAACCGTCCAGCCATTGATTTCTTTCAGCACGGCTTCGACATCGGGCTCTCGAATTTCTCCTTCAACCGCATAATCCCACGTGAGGGCGTTGATGCCGTCGTTTCGTGGTCGCGGATCATTTTTAGCTTTTTCTTTGATCCGCCGTCCCAGATGATACATAAACCAGGTCTCGCTACGCGCGTCGCCAGGCGGATCAACGGCTTTGTCGCGATATTGCAGCAGCCGCTGTGTATTCGTGAACGTGCCCTCTTTTTCGGCAGTGCCTGCGGCCGGGAAAAGAAACACTTCGGTCGCTATGTTCTCCGGCTTCAGTTCTCCGCGCTGAACCTCTGGCGAATCGAGCCAGAATGAAGCCGTTTCGGTTTCAACCATGTCGCGCACCACGAGCCATTTCAGTTTGGAAAGCGCGCTGCGCTCGAGCCGCCCATTGGGCGCGCCGACGGCAGGATTCTGCCCCATCACGAACAGGCCTTCCATTTTTCCGTCCTGCATGTCGAGCCAGTAGCCGAAATGAGAGTGGTCGCCAGTAACCCGCGGCAGCCACTTGAACCCAAACTCATTCTTTTTCGTAGCTGCATCGCCGTAATAGGCTTTCAACAAGCTGATAATGTAAGAATCGAAATTCGACCACAATCCAGTGCGCACCCGGTGTTTCTTGATGTAATCCTTCAGCTTGTGAGAATCCATTTCGAAGAACGGCATCGGCAAATATCCCGGCAGGATGTCGTATAACGTCGGGATGTCGGTTGAGCCTTGAATAGAAGCATGTCCTCGCAGGGCCAGGATTCCGCCACCCGGTCGTCCAATATTTCCCAGCAGCAACTGCAGAATTGCTGCGGTGCGAATGATCTGCACGCCATTGGAGTGCTGTGTCCATCCGACTGCATAGCAGATGGCCGCAGTTTTTTCTGGCCCGGATGCTGACGTGAACGTCTCAGCGGCTTTCAGAAAAACGTCGCGTGGAACGCCGCAATATTTTTCCACCATCTCGTGCGTATAACGCGAGAAATGCCGCTTTAAGACCTGGTAAACGCATTGCGGATCTTCCAGAGAAAAGTCCCAATCGAAATTGGTAACGTCCTGCGCCTCTCCGCCGCGATCTTTGGCATGTCCGCCGCCAACGTCGGAATGTCCTGGAGTTTCTTTGAGCTTCTTTCGCGGCGCACTCCGATATAGCCAGGTTCCGGGATCGTACTTCTTGTCTTCTGCATTCCAGCCTGAGAACAATCCGTCCAGGTCTTCCGTATCCTTGAAATCGTCGCGAAGGAGGGTCGGCGCATTTGTATACCGAACCACGTACTCGCGGAATTCTTTGTTGTTCGTGAGCACGTAATTCACCAGCGCACCCAGGAAAATGATGTCGCTGCCAGCGCGCAGGGGCACCCAGATGTCGGCCATCGCGGAGGTTCGCGTGAAGCGCGGATCAACGTGGATGATCTTGGCACCGCGTTCGCGGGCCGCAATCACCCACTGAAAACCGACGGGATGGTTTTCCGCCATCGAGGATCCCATGATCAGGATGACGTCGGCATTGCTCAAGTCTTGTTGCGCCGTAGTCGCGCCGCCGCGCCCGAAGCTTGTCCCCAGACCGGGGACGGTGGAGCTATGTCATATACGAGCCTGGTTGGAAATACAAACCATGCCCAGGCCGGCGGTGAAAAGTTTTCTGATCAGGTAGTTTTCTTCATTATCCAGCGTTGCGCCGCCAAGATGGCCGATCGCTTTCGTCTGCATCAGCGACTCGCCGTCCTTTTCTTCCTGGAAGGTGCGATCACGCGAATCCCAGAGGCGGTCGGCAACCATGTCCATGGCGGTTTCGAGATCGAGTTCTTCCCAGCGCGTCGAGTATGGAGGGCGATACTTTACTCTCTTCAGGCGGCCCGGATGCGTGTGCAGCTCATATGTCGCTGCGCCTTTTGGGCAAAGATGGCCGCGCGAAATCGGAGACTTGGGATCACCTTCAATCGAGATCAGCTTATTGTTCTTATGGAAGACCAGCTGTCCGCACCCGACGCCGCAATAAGGGCAAATCGAGGGCGTGACCTCCGCGCCATGGATCTTCGGGCGAAGATTGCGCGTGCGCTCCGACATCGCTTCCGCCCCGGTGCCGTCCGCTCCGGTTTTGATTTGTTGGATGAGTGGCCAGCGGGAAAGCAGATCCTTGAGCACTCTTGCCTCCGGGGATTTCCCACGACTTAGACGCATAAAAGATACACAAATGTTGCCGGGAGCGAAAGCCAGCGACTGGGCTGCTACTCCGACAATCTCCCCAGCGGATTGGGCCCGGATCAATACGGAGCAGAAAGAAGAATCCGCGAAGTCCGCGTTTATCCGCGGCAGTGAAGCTTTGAGAATTGATCAGAGTTGATTAGAATTCCTCGCATGCGTGGAAACGATAAAGTCCTGAAACAACTTGCCGAAGCTCTGAAAGCCGAGCTCACCGCCATCAACCAATATTTCCTGCATTCCAAGATGTGCGACAACTGGGGCTACTACCGCCTCGGCGCTTACTACCGCCAGGAATCGATTGACGAAATGGTGCACGCCGAGAAGTTGATGGACCGCATCATCTTTCTTGAAGGCACGCCTAACATGAGCGACATCGGCAAAATCAACGTCGGCCGCAACGTCAAAGCCCAGTTTGAGAACGATCTCGCGCTGGAGATGAATGCTGTTAAGCAGCTCAACGAAGCCGTCGAGATTTCAACCGAAGTGGGCGACAACACCTCGCGGGCTTTGTTTGAGGAAATCCTGAAGGACGAAGAGCACCATGTGGATTACCTGGAAGGCCAGTTGCACGCCATCGAGGAGATGGGCATCGAGAATTACCTTTCGCAGCAGCTGCACAAAGGCGAAGAAGAAAAGGATTGACTACTCAGAACCAGCTTGGAGCTCGCTCGGGGCAGACCTCAGCCCAAGGAGGCTGGATCGGACTTCAACAAGTTCTACCCCATCGCGGAAATTACTTAGTCCGGCGACTGCGCCTGCTCCCGGGAGAAGCCACGCCGCGGCATCCCGATCCCCACCATCGCGTCACCGTCGTTCTCAGCGGAGATCTTCTCGATATCGAATTCAAGGACGGCGGCGAAACCCATCGTGAAACGCTCACGCCCGGCCAAGTGGACTGGCAGGAACCAGGAACCCGGGTCCATCGCGCTGTAAACGTCGGCAAGGTGACTTTCGAAGAAGTCACAACTTTCTTTCTTGATCAGCCAGGCGCCGATCCCCAGCCGGAGGAGCATCTCAATTAATCGCTGCTTTGCTCGGCAAGAGAGATTGGCGCTCTGGCTACCGCAGCAACAGGCTGTACACCAGCCCGCTCAATGAGATCAGAACCAGAGAAATCAGGAGTGCATCGACACACTTAGTTTTCAGCGAAGCCGGGGTGAGGTTTTTGAAAGGCATGTTCGTGACTTCCTGGACGCGGGCGCAACGCGAAGCTGCTGCGATTAGACGCGATAGTGAGTTGCGCTGTTGCTCAGACGATATTTCTCGAATGACCAAACTGTAATTCCACTTTAGTGATAATGCCTGCGATTACGGTTCGTGCCTAAGCCCGGAGGGCCATTCCGTGTGCTCCGTTATGATTGTCAACAGTGTTTTCACGACGCACAGGCTGGAACCTGGCAGCGAACCGCTTTACCGAAGCGGTGCGCGAGGTTCTCGCCCGAAGGCAGGAAATACTCGACCTCACCATTTCCAATCCGACGCGTGCGGCGATCGAGTATGACCGCGCGGCCATCCTCGAATCATTGAAGAACGAAGAATCGCTGAACTACGATCCGCAGCCTAAGGGTCTCTTAAGCGCGCGTGAAGCCGTCGTGGAGTACTACCGGGAACGCGGGGAGAACCTGTCGCCGGAGCATCTTGTAGTGACGGCCAGCACCAGCGAAGGCTATTCCTACCTTTTTCGATTGCTGGCGAACCCCGGCGACGAAATTCTTGTTCCCAAGCCAAGCTACCCGCTTTTTGATTTTCTAGCTGATCTGAACGACCTGAAGCTGGATCCCTATCCTCTGATCTACGACCACGGCTGGCAAATAGATTTCCATTCTCTTGAGCGGGCGGTCAGTGAGAAGACGCGGGCTATTCTGCTGGTGCATCCGAACAATCCTACCGGCTCATACGTCAGCGCGGAGGAGCGTGCAAGGCTCAACCAAATCTGCGCTGTCCATGGCACTGCTTTGATCGTCGATGAAGTTTTTCTCGACTACTCGCACGACGGGAGAATCCGGCCGAGCTTCGTCACGAATGACGACGCGTTGACTTTTACGCTCAGCGGCTTGTCAAAGATTTCGGCGCTGCCGCAGATGAAGTTTGCCTGGATCGCTGTGAGCGGACAGGAAAAACTCGCGCAAGATGCCATGGACAGGCTGGAGGTCATTGCCGACACTTATCTATCTGTGAGCACTCCCGTCCAGCTCGCCGCCCCTGCCTTGCTGGGTCAACGAGGAGCAATCCAGCCGCAGCTTATGGCTCGGCTTCAAACCAACTTGTGCGAACTCGACCAGCAACTGGAAAGGAACCACACGTGTAGCCGCCTGGACGTACAGGGCGGCTGGTACGCAGTTCTTCGCGTACCCGCGATTCAGCCCGATGAGGATTTGGCAATCGCACTTCTTCGCGAGCGCAGCGTGCTCGTGCATCCCGGGCATTTTTATGATTTCCCGAATGACGGATACTTGGTTTTGAGTTTGATCAGCGAACCTCGGGTCTTCGCGCAAGGAATTTCGCGAATTCTGCGAGGCATCAACCACGAAGGGCACTAAGGAACGGGAAGGAAACCGTCGTTGGCCCCTGGGCCAAGAAACACCTCAAGGAGCTGCGTAACGGGTTGGGCACGACGTACGACGGGTTCACGATTTCTGCAGAAACGGATTGTTCTCGCGCTCTTCGCCTATCGTTGTCAACGGACCATGTCCAGGCACCACGACGGTTTCGTCCGGTAAGGCAAGCAGCTTTTCGTGAAGCGAGGAAATGATTTTGTCGAACGATCCGCCGGGAAGGTCGGTGCGGCCGATGCTCCCCGCAAACAGTGTGTCTCCGGCAATCAGCTTTTGCTCTGCTGGGAAATAAAGGCAGATACTGCCCTCAGTGTGACCGGGCGTGTGCATCACGTTTGCGACCAGCGGGCCTGCCTGAACTTTGTCCAGGTCGCCGATATTGCGATCAATTTCGACGTTCCCCGGCGAACGCATCCCGATCCACGCCGCCTGCAAATCGAGCATTTTGAGCAGCGCATAATCGTTCTGATTGAGCAGGATTGGAGCGCCAGTTGCAGCCCGCAGCTTCATCGCTCCGCCTACGTGATCGATGTGGGCATGCGTAATCACGATTTGTTTCACCTGCAGTTGGTGCTTCTGGATCAAGGCAAGAACATCTGCGATGTCATCGCCGGGATCGATCACCATCGCTTCGCGCGAACCCTCGTCTCCTATGATCGAGCAATTGCACTGCAGTGGACCAACCGGAAGAATTTCGTGGATCATAAACGTGTCGTCGGCTCTCGGCCTGGCTCGTTATCCCCGGTTGCTTCGATGCCTCCGTAAGAAATCTGGCGGCGAATGGCTGGCGGCCTATTTCTGCGGCGCGGGTTTGGCCGGCTGGCTCTTGGTCTGAGGCGCCTTGTAGTTCTGCAACACCGACCCGTTGCCGGTGCGGCGCGATGCGGTGATAGAGAGAGTGATTGAAGTCAGCATGAAAATGACCGCGCACCAGGTCGTCGCCTTGGTCAGGACCGTGGCCGCGCCTCGGGGACCGAATGCAGTCTGACTTCCCATGCCACCGAAAGCGGCAGCAATGTCTCCGCTCTGCCCGCTTTGCAGCAGGACCACGATGATCAGGAAGAAGCAAACAAAGATGTGGATAAGCGTAATCAGCAAAATCATGACGAATCAGAACCTTTGGCTTGAGAACTTATTGTACTAGATAGCTTGGAAGCACACCGGCGCGAGCATTATGGTGCGGAAGGCGGGACTTGAACCCGCATGCCTTTCGGCGCCACCCCCTCAAGATGGTGTGTCTGCCAATTCCACCACTTCCGCGGAACGCACAAATAATGATTGTGGTTACAGTTTAACTGATCTCGCTCCGGCTTGTAACCCCCGGCCAATCAGGTCTTGCGGGGAGTACTACTCCCGCAACTTCCGTTGATTTATCGGGTTCATACCTGCGACAAAGGTTTCGTCCAAAGAGGCAGGTAACTACACTGAGCCTATGAATAAATCCAAAGTTCGCAACATGAATCCTGGGTTGATTCTGTTCTTTTTGGCCGTGTTTGCGGTGACCGCTCTCCCTCAAAACCCTTCCGAGGAGCCCCAGGGATACGGCGGCAATAGCACGAGCGCCGGTGGGGACTGGACGAAGTACTCCTCGGAAGATCGCATGACAGCGGCGCATCGGACTCGGTTCGAACTTCAAGCCAATAATGCGCCCAGCAGCGACGATCAGGCCAAAGTCATCCTGTACTGCAGCGACGGCAAGCTGACCCTGGCCGATTTCCATCCCGGAACGAGGCTGTCGCGCCCGAACTGGCCCGGGTTCTGGGGACAGCCACAGATGCACGTGCTGGTCCGGGTTGATGATAAGCACGATACTCACAACTGGAACTGGATCCGAGGACACTTCCTGGCCATGGACAAGGGAACCACTCGCGAGATGCTCGGCGCACACCTGTTCCGCGTGGAGTTTCAGACTCCCGGGGGACCTGAGATCGCGGAGTTCTCGCCCGCCGGCATTGATCTGGGCGCAGTGAAGAAAGCTTGTGGTTTAACTCCGAAAAGGCCCTGAGTGACACAACCAGCCCGGGCCCTGGCGAAAGTCATAACCCGGCTTCCCTCAGCGTCAATTCACAATATTTTTATTCTCTTCGTGCGCCTCCGCTGCTCGTATCATCATTGTTAACGAGGTGCCGCATGACCACCGTAAATTCCCTGCCCGGAATTTCTCACTCGCCCTTAACCCACGAAGAACTCTCTACCATGAACGCCTATTGGCGGGCCGCGAACTATCTCTCGGTTGGTCAGATCTATCTTTACGCCAATCCGTTGCTGCGCGAACCTCTGAAACTGGAGCACATTAAGCCGCGCTTGCTCGGACATTTCGGCACTACGCCTGGGTTGAATTTCATTTATGTGCACTTCAACCGCATCATCAGCAAGTACGACCTAAATGTGATCTACATCTGCGGGCCGGGTCACGGTGGGCCCGGCATGGTCGCCAACGCATATCTGGAAGGAACTTACACCGAGCTTTACCCGAACATTCTGCAGAACGAAGAAGGCATGCAGAGGCTGTTCAAGCAGTTTTCTTTTCCCGGCGGGATACCCAGCCATGATGCTCCCGAAACGCCCGGCTCGATCCATGAAGGCGGCGAGCTCGGATATTCGCTGAGTCACGCTGCCGGCGCCGCATTCGACAATCCAGACCTGCTGGTGTGCTGTGTTGTCGGTGATGGCGAAGCCGAGACCGGCCCACTGGCCACCGGCTGGCACATCAACAAGTTTCTGAATCCTGCCCGCGACGGCGCCGTTCTGCCCATTCTGCACCTGAATGGATACAAGATCGCGAACCCCACAATTCTCGGCCGCATGGACGACGACGAGCTTACGAAGTTGTTCACGGGCTATGGCTGGAAGCCATATTTCTTAGAGGGACACGAACCGGAGCACATGCATCAGCTCATGGCGGCGTCGCTGGACCACATCGTGGAGGAAATTCGGTCGATTCAACACGAGGCACGTGCCGCTCGAAGTTCTGACGCAAACGCTGGCAAGTCGGCCGTCCCGGAATGGCCGATGATCGTGCTGCGAACTCCGAAAGGCTGGACCGGGCCGAAGGTGGTCGATGGAAAACCCATCGAAGGCACGTGGCGCGCCCATCAGGTACCCGTGGCCGACCTGCAGCAAAAACCGGAACACCTGAAAATTCTTGAGGACTGGATGCGCAGCTATCGTCCTGAAGAACTGTTCGATGAATCGGGGAAGCTGATCCCGGAATTGGCTCAGCTTCCGCCGAAGGGCAATCGCCGGATGAGCGCCAATCCGCATGCCAACGGCGGAATTCTGCTGCGCGATCTGGTGATGCCGGACTTTCGCAAGTATGGAATCGACGTGCCGAAACCCGGATCTGTAACAGCAGAGTCCACAAGAGTGCTGGGTGTTTTCCTGCGGGATGTCATGAAGCTGAACCTTGAGTCCAAGAATTTCCGTGTGTTTGGCCCGGACGAGACCGCGTCCAACCGGTTGGAAGCGATCTACGAGGTTTCGAATAAAGGCTGGATGGAACCGATTCTTCCCGTTGACGAGTACCTTTCGCGTGATGGCCGCGTCCTCGAAATGCTGAGCGAACACATGTGCCAAGGGTGGCTCGAGGGGTATCTGCTGACCGGGCGGCACGGGTTTTTCTCCTGCTATGAGGCGTTCATCCACATCGTCGATTCCATGTTCAACCAGCATGCAAAGTGGCTGAAGGTTACGCGCGATATCGAGTGGAGACGGCCGATTGCATCACTAAACTACCTGCTCACTTCACACGTCTGGCGGCAGGACCACAACGGATTCACACATCAGGACCCCGGCTTCATTGATCATGTCGTGAATAAGAAAGCCGATGTGGTGCGCGTCTACTTACCGCCGGATGCAAATTGCCTGCTCTCCGTGGCCGACCATTGCCTGCGCAGCCGGAACTATGTGAACGTGATCGTTGCCGGTAAGCAGCCGGAGTTGCAATGGCTCGACATGAATTCCGCGATCGAGCATTGTACGAATGGGATTGGAATCTGGGAATGGGCGAGCACCGACGACGGCCAGGAACCCGATCTGGTCATGGCCTGTGCCGGCGATGTGCCGACCCTCGAGACTTTGGCGGCGGTGGACCTATTGCGGAAGCATTTCCCGGAGCTGAAGATCCGCGTGATCAACGTCGTCGATCTGATGACCATTCAGCCTTCGACCGAACACCCGCACGGCTTGACCGACGCTGATTTCGATTCTTTATTTACTCAAGATAAGCCGATAATCTTTGCTTATCATGGCTATCCCTGGCTCATTCACCGGCTCACATACCGACGGCACAACCATGACAACCTGCACGTGCGCGGCTACAAAGAGGAAGGCACCACGACCACGCCGTTCGATATGACCGTGATGAACGACCTCGACCGTTTTCACCTGGCGGGCGATGCTGTCGATCGCGTTCCCACACTGCAGCGCGTCGGCGGACATTTCAAACAACTTCTGCGGAACAAACTGGTCGAGCACAAGCAGTACATACACGAGCATGGCATCGATATGCCGGAAGTGCTGAACTGGAAGTGGGAGTCCTAGGAGTAATTTCCCCTTCGTCCATTTCGAGCGGAATGAGATTGTGCTTGCTGGGAATTTCATGAACTCGAGAAATGTTTTTGCGTGCTGTCGTCATGACTTTTGATAAATGCAGGTTCCTCGACGGCATTTTCATCTGTAACCAGATGAACGAGATTCTCTCAGAATGACAGGGCATCTGGTGTCATCCGAACAGCCAATGAAAATCCTCGTCCTTAATTCCGGCTCCAGTAGTCAGAAGAGCGCGCTTTTCGAGCTTGGGCCAGAAGACTCGGACGATCCAGTCCCTCCACTTTGGGAGGGCAAGCTCGATTGGGATGGCGAACAGGAGCGGCTCAGCATCAGCAATGCCCAAGGCAAGAAGCTGCGCCAAGAAAGGAAGACCCCGCCCGAGAAACGGACCGCATCCGTCCAATCGATGTTGCAGAAACTGTGGCAAGGCCCAGCCGCGGTCCTTCGATCAAAAGAAGAAATCGCAATCGTGGGACATCGGATTGTTCACGGCGGGGCTAAGCTGACACAACCCGTCGTGATCGACTCGGCCGTGAAGCGCGAAATCGCAGACCTATCCGCCATCGCGCCGCTGCACAACCGGGTCGCTCTCGAGGGAATTGAGTTAATTGAACGGCTGCTTCCCGGCACTCGGCAGATTTCCGTTTTTGATACCGGGTTTCACCGTACTCTTCCGCTGGAAGCAAAAATTTATTCCGGGCCCTACGACTGGTATGAACAAGGAATCCAGCGTTACGGATTCCACGGCATCAATCACGAGTATTGCGCGCGGCGCGCGGCCAAGCTACTGAGCAACGCTTCGTTGAAAATCGTTTCTTGCCACCTCGGAAACGGGTGCTCTCTAGCGGCAATCCTGGACGGCAAGAGCATTGACACGACCATGGGTTTTACGCCGCTCGAAGGCCTGATGATGGGGACGCGCAGCGGCTCGATCGATCCCGGCATTGTGACTTACTTTATGCGCGTCAAAGATACCGGTTATTACGAGCTTGATCGAATGTTGAATCGGCGCTCCGGGCTGCTGGGAATTTCAGGGTTGTCGAGTGATATGCGCGACATTGTTGACGCCATGCGCAAAGGCGACGAGCGAGCCAGGCTGGCATTCGAGATTTTTGTGCATCGTCTGGTCTGCGAGCTCGGAGCCATGGCTGCGTCACTGGGAGGAGTTGATGTCTTGGTCTTCACTGCCGGAATTGGGGAGAACTCTGCTGACGTTCGCCTTGCCGCCTGCAAAAAGCTGGGATTCCTGGGCGTGCACCTGGGCGAAGACAAGAACGCAGGCGCGAAGCCGGACGTAGACATCTCGGCCTCGGAATCTACCGTGCGCGTGCTGGTCATTCGCGCGCAGGAAGACTGGTCCATCGCGCGCGAATGCGCGCGGCTCAGTATCGGACTGGCTCAAAGATGAGTTCCGGGCGCACCGAACCTCATTATTCTAGGTTCCCGCGCACTTCCCGCTGGTCAAGATATTGGGATTCGGCTTGAAGGTGAAAAAAGGCGTAGCTACGCGGAATGATGCGGGGTCATTATTTGCGCAGTAGCCAGGGGTTTGCGTGGTGCACAAAGGACTGGCCAGACGATCATCGGCCTTCTCCTAAGATTGAGTGCTGCCCAGCAATGCAGGGTCGACTAGATGCGGCCCGGAGTTGGAGTGTTGTACGCGGACACACATCAGGGCCGACTTTGTCATTGTGCTCTGGCTTCTGAAAAGGGTATGATCCGGCCAATCCGGCTCGCATTGGGGTCGCCGACCACACGGAGGTCAATCATGGATTCTTCTCAAGCTTTGATGTACGTGTTTTATGGCATTGTCGGCCTGTTCGTTCTGGGCACAATACTTAGCGGATTTTTTCAGGTGCAGACCGCGGAAGCCGTAGTAGTGCAACGCATGGGGAAGTTTCTGCAAGTGGCGAACGCCGGCATAAATTTCAAAATGCCCTGGCTTGATCAGATTGCCGGCCGCATTGACCTCCGCGTGCAGCAACTCGCTCTCGATGTGGAGACCAAAACTAAAGACAATGTCTTCGTGAAGATTCCAGTTTCCGTCCAATATCACGTCATTCCCACCAAGGTTTACGAGGCTTTCTACAAGCTGGCGAATCCGAAGCAGCAGATCTCGTCGTATGTTTTTAACGTGATTCTTGGCCACGTGCCCAAGATGAATCTTGACGACGCCTTCCTGCAGCAATCCGACATTGCCATTGCGATCAAGCAGGGCCTGGACGACGTCATGCAGACTTATGGCTATGCCATCGATCAGGCGCTGGTCACCGACATCCAGCCAGACGAAAAAGTGAAGGCTGCCATGAACGAGATCAACGCGGCGCAACGCGAGCAGGTGGCTGCCAGCGCGCGCGGTGAAGCCGAGAAGATCCTGAAAGTAAAACAAGCCGAAGCCGAGGCGGAGAGCAAAGCGCTGCAAGGCCAAGGTATTGCCAATCAGCGCAAGGCAATTATTGAGGGACTCAAGCAATCGATCGAGGCGTTTTCCGCAGCCGTCGAGGGCACCACGGCAAAAGACGTGATGATGCTGGTGCTGCTCACGCAATATCTTGACACCATCAAAGAGATTGGCGCGCAGGACAAGAGCAACACACTATTCATGTCTCATTCACCGGCCGCTATCGGCGATCTATTCCGGCAGATGCAAGACGCGGTATTGATCGGAAGCAAGGCGGCAGCGGCGGGATAGACTCGCCAACCTCTGCAGCTCCGGAAGCCTTGATTTAGGCAGCTTTTTTCGACGGCACCTTCTCGCCTTTTTTGCGCGCCTCTGACAGGCCAATCGCGATCGCCTGTTTGCGGCTCTTAACTTTGCCTCCTTTGCCGCCCTTTCCGGAGCGCAGGGTTCCGCTCTTGCGCCGACGCATCGCGCTCGCAACCGTCTTCTGCGCGCCTTTGCCGTATTTGCGCCCGCGCGACCGCGATGAACTCTTCTTCTTTGCTGGCATGGTTCCTCCTCTCCCTTAGAATGACAGTTTTGACACGGAGGTTGTGCGCTGGCGTAGTCTGCGAAACGATTTTTGCTAGCGCATTTGCGAGGCTGTTTTGTTTTGTGTCCGCTGAGTCAGCGCCGACATGGTGCGCGAATAAATCTCTTCCGGGGATCCAGTGGCATCAATCGGCTTCAGCAAACCGAAACCGTCATAGAACCGAATCAGCGGCGCGGTGCTACGCTCGTAAGCTTCCAGGCGTACTTCAATCGATGCGGGAAGGTCATCATCGCGCTGATAAAGTTTTCCTCCGCATTGGTCACACTTCCCCTCTGCTCGCGAAGGCTTGGTCAACACATGAAAGATTGCCTTGCAGCGCTCACATGTGCGGCGGCCGCTGAGACGGGTGACGATTTCGGCCGTCGGCACTTCATAATTAATAACTGCATGGAGCGCCAGGCCCTCCTCTTTCATAAGCTCCTGCAGCAAACCTGCCTGCGCCAGCGTGCGTGGAAAGCCATCGAGAATGAAGCCGCCGGGACAACGAATACAGTCGATGCGCTCGCGGACGATCTCTGAAACGATGGAATCGGCGACCAGGGCGCCGTGACGCATGGATTCAAGCGCGGCGGCGAGTGCGGGCGTCAGATTCTCACCGGTGCGCGCCGCGCGAAAGACGTCGCCAGTCGACAGATGACATGCGCCAAGCTTTCGGCTCAGCAGCTTTGCCTGTGTGCCTTTGCCAACGCCGGGAGGACCCAGCAATACCAGCCGCCAGGGCAGGCCTTCTGGCTGAGGAATAGGCGCACACTTGTCCGGAGGACCCTGAAGCCACGTAGTGCGATCACGTTTTTCTTGGGTATTCATAGCTCGTCGGCGCGGCTCTGCCGCATGCGCCAACTCTACAGAGTCGCCGTCAGCGCTTCCGTGATGGCGATCACACAGCTATGTACAGGATGCATCGGTTGGGGAGACAAACAGGAATCATCGGCGGCGGGGCTTGCGAGATTGCGTGCTTTTGTGCGAGCGCTCGCGCACAAACGAACGAAAAGCCTCTGGGCTGGCAAGCTCGATCAATCGCTGGCGGCGTGTTTGTGGAGATAGTTTTTGACCTAGAATTTCGCGCCGCATCTCGCCCACGCGCTCGATCCACGAGCTCCACTCACGCCCGAACTGCGCTCCTAAATCCCGGCGCAGCCGCGCTGCCAGACCGGGACTGCGTCCGTTCGTGGAGATTGCAATTTGCAACTGGCCGCGGCGCACCACTGCGGGATAGAAGAAATCGCAATGCTCGGGATCGTCGACGGCATTGCAAAGGACATGATGCTTTCTGCAGGCCCGGAATATTTCGCCGTTCACTTCGGAAGAATTCGTTGCCGCAATGACCAGAAATGCGCCCTTTACATCGTTCCGCGAAAACTGTCGCGAATGCAAAGTGAGTGCGCCCTTGCGCGCCTGTTTCTTGATCGCTGAAACTGCACGCGGCGCAACAACAACGATTCTCGCTCCATGGCGCAGCAGGCCGGCGATTTTTCCGGCGGCGATGTTGCCAGCCCCTACGACGAGGCACTTTCGCCCCTGAACATTGAGCAGGATCGGAAAAAACGGCAGGTCGCGTCCCACGCGAGTTGCACCTCAAGCGTAATCTTACTTTGCCGTGATTCCCCTCTCAAGCTGGCGCCCCGCCCAGCCGCAAATCCTACGAAGCTTTTTTGCGGTCAGAAATCCGCGCCGGCGGCAAGTCGTCGGGCCGTCCGTATTCATTGTGCGTGTGTGTCGGCCGCTCCGGATGATCAGCCGCATCCTCGGCTCCTTCTACTCTCGCGGCTTCGATGGCCTGATCGGTTTCGTCTAATTCGTCCACGCTTTCGTTATCGGCGTCTTCGGTGATGGAAAGTCGTTGTGGATCGCCCGACTGGCCGGCACTCTCAGGGCCGACTTCTCGTGGATCTTTCCCGAGCTCATCCGGGGCAGCTTCGTTTCCTTCCGGACGACTCTCCTGCTCATGGTTTTTGCGCATGCATTCTCCTCGAAGCGGTTTGGATGCAGGTTTTGAGTCGCGTGTCCAAGCGAACAAATTGAGGCCCACCGTCTCGGCGGCGCGCTGGGACGGCCACGGGGCAGACTTCTCACGTGGCCGTGTTAATTTCCCTTAGTTCACGCGGGCATTTGTCAGCTTCTTGGTACTGTGGGGGTCATAGGGTCTGGTGTTATTTCCGCCGGATAGGCTATTGCTGTCTCGCCGCCGACGCGATGACCTTCTAAACCTGTAGGCACTGGAATTTTGAGTGCTAAGGGGATTTATCGCCAACTACCTCGTCCCAAGCCATATAATTTGGCGCGACATGAAGAATTTACTGGTCGGAATCTACATCCTCGTAGCGGTTTGCATCGGTTTTGCGGAGGACTCGGCGCAAGCAACGGCACAGCCTCAACTGGGCGAAGTTGCGCTCGGCAACCCTATTCAATATGGCCGCCTAGATTATCCCAAGCAAGCACTCAGCAACCACATCCAAGGCGCCGTGGTTCTGAAACTGTTGGTAGCCAAGAGCGGCAAGGTAAAGAACGTATCCGTAGTACGGGTGACCCATCATTGTCCGAAACAGCAATCCATGCCGTACGCAAGTGGGTGTACGGTCCATATTTCGTTGATGGCAAATCCAAAGAAGTGACCACTACCGTTACGATCAACTTCAAAATTTCCGATGGTGGACAAACCGAATATATCTGTCACATTCCCTGCTCCTAGAGAGCTGCAGTTTTCAGAGGTGTTCCAGGTAGGTGACGGAATCGCTCCACCGAAAGCAATCTTCACGCCAAGCCCCGAATACTCAAAAGAGGCACGTGCTGTCAACTACCAAGGTGTTTGCGTGCTCAGTCTGATAGTGGGACCTGATGGAATGCCATACAACATCCGAGTGAGTAGACCTCTAGACTTCGGCCTGAACGAGAAGGCGATCGACTGCGTAAAGAAATGGCGGTTCGCGCCGTCGACGAAGGATGGCAAACCGGTGGCCGTCGCTGTCAATGTTGAAGTTACATTCCGGTTGTCGCGATAAGCTGGAATGCGCTTGTGTGGCCGGAAGAATGCAGGACTCCTATAGTTGAAGCCGTCCGCCCGGAGTGCTATCGAGATTTTTCGATAATTACCATGTACTATCCTGCCGTGACGAACCAAAGAGCGTGCTCTCTATTTCTGATTGCAATCGGCATGGTGGTGGTAGTCGGATTATCGGCGGGGGTTGCTTGGGCCGAGGACTGCACGGTTTCAAATGAATTTCAGCTTATTCATCCTCAGATTTTGCGCGGTGTTCTGGAGAATGGTAGTTTCGGCCCAGTACCCTTCATTAAGCTAGAGCTATTGGCTCGTCGAAGCAGTCTGCGCACGGTGATCGCCAATAACAAAGGCGAATACTCTTTCGGAAAACTGCCCGCTGGACGCTATCGCATTTCTCTCGGACAGCAGAACGTTGATGTATTCTGCGCCCCGAAGATCAAGTGCAACGAAGTAGGTTGTTCCATCGATGCCAAACTCAATCTCAATCCAAAATTCAGACCTCCTGAAATCGAGTATTAAGAATAGTTCCTGCAAACAGGCGTTTGCACTCAAAATCCTTCAAGAGCGCGGCCAATTGGTTCGCGTTACGAAAACGATCCGGTTCGACCACTTACTCAAGCTCCCTGGAGCTCCTCCAGCAGGTCGGACTTCAACTCATCCTGTTGGCTAGCCGAGAGCTTTTTCCCTGCCGAGGTGAGATAGAACACGTCGATTGCCATCTGCCCTTCGGTATCGATGAGGGCGATTTCAATGTTGCAGTTCTGATGAGAAAAGCGCGACGAAATGCGATGCAGCAAACCCAGCTGGTCCTGAGCAATGATCTGCACGAGAGTACTTCCAGCAGAGCATTCGTTGTCAAACTCAATCCGGGTATCGACTTTCACCTTGGCGCCATTTTTTGATTCGGAGCGCATGCGGTCGCGCAGCAAGCGGTCCAGATCGGCTTCGCCATTCAGCACGTCCGCGATGCTGCGCTGAAACCTCGTCCACTCAGGCAAGTTCAATTCGAGCGTGCGAAAGCGATCGGTGAAGAAAAAGGTATCGACAACCACGCCGGCAGCATTGGAGAACGCGTCGGCTTTCACGATATTCATTCCCCACGCGGCCAGCGAACCGGCAATTTTGGAAAAAAGGAATGGGCGATCTTCGGTTACCACGGTCAGCTCAAACCAATGCCGGCCCCGCTCGAGATGGAGCTGCACCGGGTCCTGAGAGCGCTGGCTGGCAAGCTCCACGTGCCGCAGTATTTCCGCCGGACGATAACTGCGCAGATAGCGTTTCGGCAGCCCTTCCAGAAACGACTTTATCTTGCTCGCAGACTTCGGCGCGAGCGAATACAGCCGCGCGATGCTCTCGTCGTTTTGCTCCTCGGCATGCACCCGCTGGTCCGCAGTGCGGCTCATCGAGTTCGAGGCGGCGATGTACAACTGCCATACATTTTCAGCTTTCCAGGGCGTCAGCGCTTCTGGATTGACGGCTTTGATATCGGCATAGGTGAGCAGGCAAAGCATCTTCAGCCGCTCGGGCGTTCCCATCTTCTCGGTGAAGGCCTGAATTGTCGCGGGATCGTAAATATCGCGGCGCAGAACGGAAGAAACTTCCAGGTGGCTGGCAATCAGAAACTCAATTTCCTCGCGGCCGGCAGGATCCAGTTCGAGCCGGTCCATACATTTCTGCGCAATTTCCACGCTGGTGATGACGTGGTTCGAACCAGGCACTCCCTTGCCCACATCGTGAAGGAGGAGCGCGAGGAAGAGCAGTTCAGGCCGCTCCAGCTCTTCGAGCAGACGTCCGTAGCGCTGGTCCCACTCCGATTTCGACTGCCGGGCCCGATGCAGGCATTCAATTGCCAGGAACGAGTGCTCGTCCACCGTGAAGCGATGATAAAAATCGCGCACCACCAGGGAATCGATCAGCTTGAGTTCCGGCAAAAGAACCGTGAGCAGGCCCAGCGAATGCATGGATCGCAGCGCTTCCGCAGCATGCGGTTCGACCAGAACTGCCTGCAGCCAACGCCAGCTCTGCGGCCCTGACGGAGGAGTCTTTATCAGCTCTGGCAGAACCTGCTGAATACGGTTTTCAGTGGACATGGCCGGCTTGAGTCCGTGATGCGCTGCAAAACTGAATATCCGAAAAAGCAGATCGGGATCGCGCACCGCCGACGGTTGCTGCAGCAGCACGAGACTGTCCACGACAGAAAAATCCGCGTTCGAGAGGCGCGAACGAAAATTCTGAAACTGGCGGTACAGCGACGATCTTGCGCCGGGTATCGATTCCAGCAAGCGCAGGCAATGGTGATTGATGGCGCGCGCATGCCGGAAGTACACTCGCATCCAGGCGGCAGCATCGAGTTGTTCCGAACCGTCAACTCCGATTCGCGAAGCTGCGGCTTCGTCCTGCGACTCCCAGGCCAGCATATTGTCATCACGCCCGTGTCGATAGTGCAAGAAAGCGCGAACGGAACTTAAGAATTCGAGAGCGGGCGCGAAAGTCTTCCCAACCGGCTCGTCCAGAAGCGATTCTTCAGAGGGCCAGACACGCTCTTTGTCCAGCGCCGAGAGCAACGCCAGCCAGCAAGCCACGTTGTAGTCGCGCAGCCCGCCGGGAGCCTCTTTTACGTTTGGCTCAAGATGAAAAACCGTGTTGCCGTACTTGGCATGCCGGGACCGGGTCACTTCGGCCAACTGCTGGATGATGTAGTTCCCTTCCTGCAGAAAGAATTTTGGCAATACTTTCTCGCGCAAACGCTGAAACAGCTCGCGGTCTCCGGCGACATAGCGGCAATCCAAAAGCGAAATTGTGAACTCGACGTTCTGCTGATTGAATTGGTCGCACTCGGCCAAAGTTCGAGTGGTCGGACCGAGCTTCATCCGTAGGTCCCAGAGTTCCTGGCAGAAACTGCGGATTGGATCGCGAAAAGCATCCTCGGTGGTGCGGTCGGCGTGGAGAAAGAGGATGTCGACGTCGGAATGCGGGAACAGTGCGCGGCGTCCAAAGCCGCCCAGCGCCACCAGCGCGAAATCTTTGGCCCGCCTGTCCTGAGCAATAGCCTCATTCCAGAGGCGCAGAAGGACTTTCTCAACCAACGTCGTCCGCTCGGCAATCGCGTTCGCCCCATTGCCATCAGAGGCGAAGTGCTGCTGAATACGTTTGGACTCAGCAAGATAGAGATCCCTAAGCTCTGTGCGCAATATTGCGGCGGTGGTCATCGCAGAACGCCCTCGCCTTCGCAAGGTGAAACGAAGCCGATTATCTACTGTAATTGCCAACGCGACTGGGCGGAAATTGAAACTATTTATCGAGGGAATCAGGATTGATTATCGAGACCGCCGCGACCGACAGTCTGAAAGTAACCAGACGGGCACCTCTGAGCACATTCCATTGTGATTTCGGTCACAGCAACTTCCAGGGCGCGCGTGCAGCATAAAACTAGCTACTGGAGCGGAAAGTCGGAAGGAGGGGCTATGAAACTCCTAATCGGGATTGTTCTGATGGGGCTGACCCTGCCAGCACTTGCGCAACGTGCTCCCAAGAAGAGCGTGCCCAAATACAATTCGGCGGCTGAGGCTGTGTATAAAGGCACAATTGAGGACCTGCGCGACCGCGAATGCCCGGTCAGCGGCGGAGTTGGGTCGCACATCATCATGAAACTGGAAGATGGGAGTACGATCGAAATTCATTTGGCCACCGCCGAATTTACCCGCATGGTGGAGATGAACATACACAAGGGCGATGACATCGAAGTAACCGGATGGAAGCTGGAATTTGAAGGGGTTCAAACGATTTTCGCGCGCGAAGTGAAGCACGGCAATGAGACGTATGTATTTCGCGCGAAAGACGGAACGCCGGCCTGGATGTACTAGATCCGCTTTACGTTGCGTGCGGAGGCAGTGGCGCTAAGTAAGGTGATAATGAGAATCGCCGTCAGCGAACTCAGACATAAAATGCACCAGGCATGGAGCACCCGTGCTTCGATATAGGTGAGATACAGCGCGAACCCCAGGCCAATGAGCGACGCGGCCAGCAGCATGAAAGGCGTTTCCGCCTTTTCCCGATAGATCGTCGCGAGGGCCACAATCAGGCTATAGCCGACAATCCCAATCAGCGCCACGGGAATTCCTGCCATTGTGGAGTACTGGCTCCGGTTCACGAGGTCGCAGTTGAACGCTTGCCCCAAATCACAAAACGAAGTTTTGGAACTGCCGAAGTGGTGATAGAGAGATACCGCCGAGACCACCGCGCCAAGAACGGCAACTAGCGCGATTACCAGCATCAGGCGCTTGGAGGAACTGGCAGCAGGAGCCGATTCGCTCACGGAAGTCTGCACCCGGTCTTGGCGCTCAATTCCGTCATCTGCAACAGGCCTTCGTTGCTCGAACCATCAGCAAAACGCCAAGTAGGAAAATGCTTGATTCCCTCCTGCTTGCATTGTGGGGTTTCGGTTCGTTGCCCTTCCGGGCTGCACTCGGTGTAATTCACGTACTGGAAGGCATAGCCGAACAGCTCTTTCTGATCGGCGCAATGCGGACACCACCACGCGCCGTACATGCGAGCGCCTTTAGAACTCAGGCATTTTGCGAATCCGTCAAGGGTGCTGACCTTGCGATAGGAAAAATAGTCGTAGCTACCCCAGGCCGCCCCCAGCAAGATCAGGACGCCTACGATCCAGATCCAGCGCGGGCCGGCTTTTGGCTTGCTTCCCTCTTCCCTTTGTTCGCTGAGTTTCGACATGCTGTTGAAGTTTTTATACCACGACGTTCAGCGCCGCCGGCAGCACGTCCAAAGTTTGACAACGCAGGGTGATGACTTCCCCGTCGATCATGACGTCGACGGGCGATTCAAGATGAAAATCGACACGGTGCACTTTGCGCACCTCGGCCAACGGGTGCTGAATATGGGTTCCATCATAAAGACCCGGCAAATTGCGGATCAGTCCGATGCGGCCGATGGGCCCCCAGCGGACGTATTCGATGAGGCCATCCTCGGCTTCGGCCGTGGGAGCGATCATCATCGTGCCGCCGGTGAATTTAGTGTTGTTGAAGGTCAAGAACAGGCAGGGTCGATCATCGATCTTTTTTTCATCGTCGAGAGTAAGAGGAAACGGGCGGCGGCGAAAGCGTGCGAGGCAGAGGAAAATTGCAGCTTGATATCCCACTTCTCCCCAGTTGCTGAAACGGCGCGCGCGCAGAGTTGCAACATCGGCGGAAAATCCAATGCTCAGAATATTGATGTAGTGCAGCAGACCACCCTGGTGGCGAAGACGTATTACGTCGCACTTCCGACTGCGGCCCGCGATCAAGCTTTCGATCGCGTAGTCCGCCCCCCGATCGGTGTAATGACGCAAGAAAGAATTTCCGGTTCCGAGGGGTAGGAAGGCCAGAGTTGGCGACTCGGTGCCAGCGCTCAGCGGAAACAGGCCATTAACGATTTCGAACGATGTGCCGTCCCCGCCAACAGAAATGAATTTGCGGTAACCTTCGCGCCAGGCGTCGCGCGCAATGTCGCCGGCCTGGTTGGGAATAGAAGTCTCTCGTAAATCGATCTCAAGTCCTGCAGAACGCAAACGCTCGAGAGCCGGGCCGAGAAGGCTGCGGGATCGGCCTCCGCCGGCTGCGGGATTGATGACTGCGAGATAGCGATTACTGTTTTCTGACACTATCTTTGTTTTACGAAATCGGACTACAGCTCCTTAATGGCAGCCTTGTCCACCGCGCCTCGAATCTGCTCAGCCAACTCAGCCCGCTTGATCTTCATCGAGGCCGTTCTCGGGAAATCCTTTTCCCATGCGAGAAACCCGGCAACACGCTTGAAATCAGGCAGGCTGCTGTTACGCTCGGCGATATCTTCCTTGAGCAAATCCGTGATCTCCTGTTTCTCCTCACGATGCAGCACCAGAACCAGCATTTCCCTGCCCAATTCCTTCTTCGGCCATATGTAATTCGCTGCGAATATGCAATGCTCCTTGACCGGAATTCCCTCGAACGCGGTTTCAATATCTTCGGGATAAATATTCTTGCCACCCTCAGTAACGATCATGTTCTTTTTGCGGCCGAACAGTTGCAGATGACCCGAACCATCGAACTTCCCCAGATCGCCGGTGAGCAGCCACCCGTCGACAATACTTTCCGCGGTTAACTCAGGATCGTCGAGATAATGCGACATGATGGTCGCGCTTTTGGCCGCGACCTCCCCTACTCCGTTGGCATCCGGCTTCAGAATGCGCAGCTCGACCCCGGGCAGCGGCTTGCCAACGGTGTCGGCGCGAAAAGGCTTCAGGTCGTTCACGGTCAGAACAGTGCAGGCCTCGGTGAGACCGTACCCGTTGGCGACTGGGATCCCGAGGTCGTAGAAAAACTGTAAGGTGGCAGGCTCCATGAAGGCGCCGCCAGTGATGAGGGCCAGCAGCTCACCGCCAAATGCCTTGTGAATTCCGGGCATCAGATTCCGGCTCAGCTTGACATTCGCCTTCTTGCGCGTCAGCAGCCGATTGATCCAGATCGCACCGTTCAGGAGATAACGCTTCCAGATGGGTAGTGCGTCGAGATTGCCGCGAATGCCTCGCTCCAGGTTCTTGATAATCATCGGCACAAGCGTGACGTACGTAATGCGATAGCGGACGAATGCATCGCGGACAAACTCGGGCCGAAGCGTGCGCAAATGAACCACGCAGGCCCCGCAAACGAAGGGCCCGATGAACCCGACCATGAAATCAATAGCGTGGTTGGTAGGCAGGATGCTCAGGTATCGAACGCCCGGCCAGAATGGATACCACGCGGTGAGCGCCTTGCACTGCTCCAGGTAATTTCCGTGCGTAAGTACGCAGCCTTTGGCGCGACCCCCGGTCCCGGAAGAGTACACAATGCAGGCCCAATCGTCTCGCGTGCGCTCGACAAAGAACGGCTCGCCTTTGCGGCGAAATTCCTCCCAGCGAAAGCCACCCTTGAGATCCGCTGTCGGCGGGGCCTCGGTGACCAGCACGATTCTCAGCTTGTGATTTTTGAATTCCGGTTCCTGTGTGATCGCGCGCCACAGATGATATTCGACAATCAGGAATTTCGCTTTTGAGTGCGCCAGCAGTTCCAGCTGCTCTTTCGCGCTGAGCTTGTAATCGAGCGGGACGAGCACGCCTCCGGCGTAGAAGACTGAGTAGGCGGAGATCAGCCACTTGGACTGGTTCGTCATGATAATGGCAGCACGGTCACCGGCGGTTAATTCGGCGTCCTGGAGAGCGCGCGCCAGCGGCAAGGCAAGCTGTATAAAATCGGAATAGGTCAGCCGGGTACGTTCGCGGTTGCGATCCGACTCGATCAGGCAGGTTTCGTTCGCGAAGCGGTCGAGAGCTTCGCGAAGTGCCGCCCCAAGCGATGTGTATTGATCGAGATCGAGCATCAAAACTCTATTTCAACACAGAGACAAAGGGACACAGAGGCGCTCAGCTTGATTCCCTGAATTGCCCTGAAACACACCATTGCGCGCGGAGGTACTCGCTACCTCAATGTCTCTATCCGCGAAATTATAGATTTTACAGCCTGGCCTGAATCCTCTCTGCCAGGGTGTTGAAGTCCGAAACTCCCTGGAGTTCATAATCCGGGAGCTCAACGTTAAAGTGCTGCTCGAGCCGGGTGAGCAGGCTCAAGGCTTGCAGGCTGTCGATGCCGAGCCGCTTGAAAAAATCGTCGTCCGGCGAGAGGGTTTCGCGCGGAACTTTGAATTGCGCCGCCGCCAGATCCAGGATTTCGTCGACGGTTTGCTGTTGGGTTCGCATGAGCTTTTCACCTGATTATGGCAGATACGGCAAAGCATCTGTGCTTTCTACGAATTTCTTCAGGCCGCTCTGAACAGCCGGTTGGGTGAATAGATCGCAGAAGATTTCAATTTCCCGCCGTAATTCATCGTAGAGGACCGGTTTAATGAACTTCTTCGCGGCCGCTGCGGTGCGACGGTCAAACTTTGTCAACTGAGCTGCGGTGGCACGTGCCACGCGCAACGCATGCCCTTCAGCTACAACCTGGCTTACCAGGCCGATCTGCTGCGCCTTGACCGCATTAAAGCTGCGTCCCGTGAGCAATAAGTCGCGCACCACCGCATTGCCCAGATCACGCTTAAGGCGCGGAATTCCCCCGAAGCCGGGAATCAGCCCCAGGCGCAGCTCAGGAAAACAGAAGCGGGCGGTTTTGTCGGCTATGATCAGATCACAGACCAGCGCAAGTTCCAGTCCCCCGCCAAACGTAACTCCATGCACCGCTGCGATCGTGGTCAGCGGGCATGTGTCAAGCATGTTCATCACGTGATGAGTGCGCTCTAGGGATTCACGGACACTGGCGACGGCAGCTTCCTTCTCCAGATCCTGGGTACGGTAGTAGGTTTCACGCAAATCGGCGCCTGCCGAGAAGCCGCAATTCAGTTGGCTATAAATGATCAGCGCGTGGGCGTGTTCCTCCAGGCCCGGCAGAGCACCGATGAATTTTTCGAACTCTCCGAGCGACTGGGTGCCAAGCTCGTTACAAGGCTCGCGGTGCAGCGCCAATTCAATGACGCCCTCGTTCACTGCCCACGAAATTGCCTGGCCGGCAAAACTTTTCATGATCTATGGTTCGCGCTTTGGTTCGCCTTCGTGTACCTTCGTGCCCTTCGCGGTCAATCTCGTTCGAATTCCCGCAAACTAGACCGCTTTCTTCACCGCGTACATGTCGTCGATATTTGATTTATAGCGCTCTGCGATGAAATCGCGTTTCAACTTGCCATTGGCAGTCAGCAGGCCATTCTCGATCGTGAATGGCTGCTCACTGATGAAAAAGGCCCGCACTTGCTTGTAATGGGGCAGCCCGCCATTTACCGCGGCCAGGGCGGATTGCACCTGATCGTTGCCTGCGTCTCCGGTAACAATAGCAGAAAGATAGCTGCGCCCGTTGCCGACCAGGACGACGTGCTGCGCATTCGCTAAATGCTCGAGAATTTCTTCTTCGATCGGCTCAGGTGCAATGTTATGCCCGGAGTTGAGGATGATCAGATTTTTTATGCGGCCAACGATTTTCCAGTTCCCCGCCGCGTTCACTTCGCCCTGGTCGCCGGTATGAAACCAGCCATCGCGCAGGACCTTTGAGGTTTCCTCGGGTCGCTTCCAGTATCCCGGGAAGACATTCGGTCCGCGGACAACGATCTCGTCGTTTTCACCCAGCTTCATCTCGGTTCCGGGAATCGCGATGCCGACTCGTCCCGGCTCTACGTGACCTGGATCGTCCATCGTGCAGATCGCCGTGGTTTCGGTCAGCCCATAAACCTGCAGCACCGGGATTCCCAACATCATGAAATAGAGCTGCGTCTCAACGCTAAGCGGAGCCGAGCCGCAGATTAGCGCCTTGAGATTCGAGCCGATCATCTTTTTCCGAATAGTAGGGAAAACCAGGCTATTCGCGAGCTTGAGCCAAACGGAATCTGCCAGGGTGATGCGCCCCTCCTGTTTTCGCATGTACGCAGCTTTGGCCTTCAGGTAAATCATGCGCACGATTCCGCCCGTCTTCCAGAGTTGCTCGTCTACCGCGCGGCGCACGCGTTCGAGTAGTGCAGGAACGTTGACGAAATAATCCGGCTCCACAGTTCGTAGCTCGCCCGCAATTTTCGTCAAGTCGGTGTTCATGAAAATAGCGCTGCCGCGAAGCAGGCTGGTCAATGTCGTGATCCATGCGGCGGCAAAATTAAGCGGCGCCCATTGATAAACGCGGTCCTGGCCGGGACGTTGATTCATCAGAATATCGAGCCGTTCGGAGGTGCATTTCAGGATATGTCCCACATTGCCGGCGGTGATCATCACACCTTTCGGCTCGCCTGAGGTGCCGGAGGTGTAAATGATAGCCACGAGATCGGAGTCGGCCTTGTGTGGCGCGGACGTCCGCGGAATGCCGGAAGTGACCAGCTGTTGGCCGTCTGCGAAGATTTCACTGAACAGCACTTGCGGCGGAGCATCCGGCCAGTTCTGAACTATGGCATCTCGAAGCGCCGCATCACCGCAGCAAATCAGTGATGGCGAGCAGTCCTTCATCATGGCGACTAACTCTGACGGCGCCTGACGGGAATAGAGCGGCACGGCGATCAAGCCTTCCGCCATGATGGCGAGATCGAGTGCAATCCAACCCATGCCATTGGCGGCCAGCAGCACACAGCGGTCGCGTTGTTGGAGTTTGCGCGACACCAGATACGCTCGCGCCTTCCCGATCCTATGGAGCAGATCACGGCCGGTCACGGCGAAGCGTCCGTCGTTGCGCAGTTCAGTCAGTAGATCCCGATCGGCACAGGATTCCAGCCGTGAGAATATCTGGTCGAGAAACATTCAGAAGATTAAACCACAGAGGAAACAGCGTCACACAAGCTCTTTGCGGCAAACACCTTGACTCTCTAAATCACCTGTCATTCCGAGCGAAGAAGAACATCCGCTCGGCGGATGTTCTTCACAGTCGAGGGACCTGCTTTTCCCCGTCTGGATTTGGAAAGTGGGGGCCTGTACCAGTCCACCTGCACTTTCACATGTACATTCCGATCAGCCGCTGCAGTCCAGCATCCATCGGGGGAAGGTAGTCCTCCCAGCTCCACTGGCCCTTGCGGGTGGGAAACTCGGGATAGCGGCGCTGCACTTCTTCCTCGAAATAGACTCCCATTCGCGCCATAACTTTCAGGTTCTTCACCACGGTACGGCCGATTCCGTCGGCGATCTGCTCGCCTTCGGTCGCCAACATCTCCAAAGCAGCCAGTAGCTTCGGTTCAAGATCTGCATCATCCACGTTCATCAACAGGTCTTCGCGGCCGCGCTCGCGCATCAAGTTGCGAATGCGCTCGTCCATGGTGATGCCGCACGACGGCACCAGCGCCGGCATGGAAGTCACGATCCCGTGATAACGCGATGAAGCCATCAGGTGGCCGGCGCGCAGAATACTGACCAGCTGGTACATGTTGTACTGCTCGGAAGTCAGCACCGGAACGCCGCCTAAGCGTTCAGATATTTTCTTTGCCGGACGCGCATCCAGGCGCTCAGTCGCCGCGAGCACGACGAAAATCTTGTGACGCTTACGAAACGCGTCCACGGCATTGCCGATTGCGGTCAGATAGTGCTGGTACTTGCGATCAGCATCCGGCCCGGAGTTGTGAAAATACGGGCCGCGATAGTGGCTGTCGTTGTAGGCACCAGAAATCTTCAGAGCCACAGCCTTCGCAATCGAAGCTTTCACCGGCCATTCGAATGGATTAATGGGGCAGACGACCAGCACCGGCGTGCTGCCGTCCCAGCCGACTTCGCCCAGTACTTTGCGACCGTACTCCGGGGGAAGCGGCGGAAACGTCCAAGCAGTGTCGGTGCCGAGTTCTGTGGGAACCCCAAGTTCTCGCAAAACCGTTCTACTCTCCTCATTCCGCGTGATGATCAGGGAATTTTTGCAAAATCGCGCGCACATCCTGCGGATCGGCGGGTCCATGTGCCCGGCCTCGCCGCCGTAGCCGACCGACAGCTTGTTTTCAGCCGCCGCGATGCCGAGCGAGCCGATCATCATCGTGGTCAGCGCGTTGGCAAACTGGCTCTTGAACATTGAGCCTTCGCACGCGACGACCCCGTGGTGTTGCGGAACCTCATGCGACAGAAACGGTGGAAAAATGTCGGGCAAATGGACCTGGCGCGTGCATTTGAAATAGCCATCGGTGAGCTGAAAATTCTGGCTCATCACGCTGAAGTCGACGTTCTCAGCGCCGAGCACGTGTCGAAGCTGCCGGATCATTTCCTCCACGCGCGCATCCGATCCCATGTTGCGGGCGCCGTTATATCCGGCGAACAGCAGCTTGAGCTTTTTGCCGGGCTGCCAGCGTTCGCCTTTGCCCAGCATCCACGCGACTTTTTTGCGCTGGATGATGGAACTGACCCACGCCTGCAGCATGAAATCCATCATGCGGCAGATCCTCCGATGCGGGCCGGCCAGGGTTGATATGGGTAAGTGAAATTCGTGTCGCGGCTGAACTTCAACAGAGGATAGCTGTACTGCGAGAACGGCACCGGCTTGCGGCCAAGCTCGGTCGTGACGCGCGTGTTGTCGAACACCGTGTTGAACGTGAGATACGGCATGAATACTTTCATCAGGGCGGCGCCGTGGCCGATGGCGCCCTTTCGATTCGAAAGCAAATTTACCGTCTGATCAAAGGGCCTCTCCATGAACGGCAAGTAAATCGGCCCGCGCTTTCCCGCGGCCGCGGCCAGCGATTCTGTGATCTGCTTGAACGTCTGCGACTCGCGGCCGGAAGAAAGATGATAAGTATCGAACTGCGGCCGCTCTTTAACATGCAGGGTCGCGATCGCGTCAGCGACGAAATCCACGTTCACGATGTCCACCCGGTCCTTGGGCCGGAGCGGAAGGACTTTCAGTCCGGCGAGAAATACAAATGCCCGCACCATGTCGAACTGCGTCGTTTCTGCGCGGCGGCTGTCGCCAAGCACGATGCTAGGACGAAATATTGTCTTCGGAGCCTCCGGCAGCAGCTGGCGAATCATGTGCTCGCAGAATTTTTTTGTACGCGCATAAGGATCGTAGTCGGAAAGGTTCCAGTCGATCGAATTATCTTCAGTGACAACCTCATCCTGCCTCTTGCCCGCAACCGCCACCGTGCTAACGTGGCTGAAGCGGCGCAGCCCGTGATAATGGTCCACCTGGAGCGCCAGTTTGATGACCTCGAGCGTGCCGCGTAGATTTACGTTCAGGCAGGCCTTCTCGGATTTCCTATTCAGCGACGCCGCACAGTGGATCACCGAATCCGTCGTGTGCACGAGGCGGTCGTAGTCATCTTGCGATAGCCCGAAACGTTCGCTGGTCAGGTCGCCCCGGAATACGCGAATGCGCGTCTGCAATATTTCGTAAAAAGTATTGAAGTCCAGGTGCAACTGCAGCGCGCGCCAGAGGCGGTCTTCGGCCTCTTGGGGTTCGCGCGCGCGTATCAGCAGATTCAGAGGCGCGCCATAGTCGCGCAAAAGGTTGACCGCGACGTGCGCACCAATGTATCCGGTCGATCCGGTCAGGAATATCGCCACGTGGCTCCGTTGGTTCCAGTTTTCACGGTTTCGGTTTCGGCAGCTTTTGCTGCGTGCAAATTCCGTGGCGGACGTGCTTCCAAAGGATGCCCCTCAATCAAAGGATACGTCCACTTGCGCAGTGCGGGAATGTGGATATTGATCCAATATTCGTACCAGTCAAGCGACGAAGTATGATAGCCAAATTTCTCGCGCTCTTCCGGCACCAGCGCCGTCGAAAGCTTTTCAACATTGTCCGCGACGAAATCATGCTCGTTCTGCAAAATGAACGGCTCAAACAGTTTGATCAGCTTCTCGACCTTTTCCAGGTTGCGATCAGCTTTCGCCAGGGGAGCTTTTTTGAGCGGCAAGGGAGCCGCAATCCGCTGAATGGTCTTAATTATCGTGCGCTGCGCCGGCGCGGACATGAGGTTGTAGCGCTCTTTCGAGACCGGGATGGCGTCAAAGCGTAACCGCAGCCAATATTCCATGCCTTCCTGGGCGCGGTAGTGCTTGCGATGCGCCAGCGACGTCAGTTCGATGGATCGTCGCATATCGCATGGGTTGGTCACCGATGTAGCCAGCTGATACACGGGATCGTGGCGTCGAGAAATGATGGCAGCGGCAATCAAAGTCATGCCGCGGCAGACGGCGTCTACCGGGATCACATCCAGCCGCTTGCGTTCGTTGGTCGGCAATTGCCGGAAATACGTGCCGAGAAGGTAGGACAGAGAAGCCGAGGTATTAATGCCCTCATTCCAGCCGCGAAAGGGCTGCGACGTGGAGCTTTCCACAATCGCAGGACGCACAATTGCAAGAGAAAGCCCGGTCCCGAATTTTGTCAGCAGCGATTCAGCCAGACTCTTGGTGAGGGTGTAGGTGTTTGGCCAGCCAAGCTCGCTTGCGCGACGCCTGCCTGCTTCCGTGAGTTCGTTGCGAAGCCAGCGTACCCGGTTCTTTCGGATTTGATTCTCGAGCGCATGTCCACGCAGGTCTTTCGCCGCGTGCTCCCTGGCGAGAGCCTGCCGACGCAATTCGCCGGTTATTTCCGCACTCTCCGCCCGAAGTTCAGTCTCTTCGACCAGCCGGTGTAATGCCTGCCACTCAAGCTCAGCATTGAAATCAGGAAGCCCAGCCGGAGTGTAGTCGGGCCGCACACTCTCGCTTACGCGGCCATCTCTTGCGCCGGCAACATAGCACGTCGAGAGATGCAGTAGCCCTGCATGGTCCGACTGGCGGACAAATTCGAGAATGTTGATCGCTGCATCAACGTTCGTGCTCAGCGCATCCCGCAGATCGGGATTGAAATCGGTGAGACCCGAGCTGTTGATGATCAGATCAAGCTGGCCGCGCAGGAGTTCGCTTTCTTCTGCGCTGATTCCCAAACCAGGCTGTGTCACATCCCCTTCGATCACCTGCACGCGCTTGTTAATAAACTCCAGCAACCCGCGTCCATACCGCTCGTAAAGCGGATCGAAAACCGGAGACTCCTCGATTAACTTTTCAAACCGATTTTGCGCGGGATTGGATTTTTGCCGGCGGATCAGAAGATAAATCCGCCCGATTTCCGGAAGATCAAGCAACGTGTTCGCCAGCCAGACTTTGCCGATGAAGCCGGTCACTCCAATCAGGAGGATGCGCTTCCCGCGCAGGGTTGAATGCACGGAAAGTGGCGCATCCTGGCGGCGAGTTCCGAACTCGACGATGGCGCGCTCCGTTCCAATCACAAACCGTTTGGCCGGAACCACTGCCCGATCCAACATCTCGGCGTTCGGCACACCTAAATCCGCGACAAGTTTTTGCGCAGATCGCAGCCCATCCGGCCCGGTTGCGGAAATCCGCGCAAACATTCCGCGCGGGCGAATCACAGGGTCCAGCAGCCGCCCGGTGGCGATACCGTCGCGAAATTCCATACGGTTCGCCAGAATTTGTTTCACGCCGAGATGCTGGGCCAGCGGCCGCATAACGTGGTCCAATCCCTGGCTAACCAGCACAACTGAAGCGCCTGAGTCCAATAACGCCTTCAACTTTTCAACGCCAGCCAACTTCAAGTAAGGCTTTAACTTGTACTCGAAGTACTCTTCTCCGAGGAGATCGAGCCGATCGCGGCTGATTCCGCGCAAAACCGAATACACCACCCGCGTAGCAAACGTCCGATTCGCCGCGTATAGGAACGGCCGCAGCGCCGCCATCAGCAGCACCAACCCTCGACGCACCCAGCGCTCCGTGAAGGTCTGGGCGTTCCAGGTAAAGAACGCAATGGGACGGACCGCCGTCAGCTCCAGCAAGCTGCCTTCAGCCCGCCAGTAAAGATATCGATCGGAAGAATTTGATTCAGATGGAATCAAGTTGAGTGACCAGCTTTGCCCGAAGCATCTCCAGCCCCCTGAGGGGGATGCCGAGAAGCCCTTCATTGTAATGGATCAGGCGTCAGGCAACGAAAAGGGTTTGTGAGCACGAACCAGCAGCGCTATGAATCCAGCCAGCGCCAGCAAGCCGCTGATGATCAGCATCCCTCCGCGAAAACCTGCGCCTGAGTTGCGCTTCACCCCGATGATGAAGGGGCCAAAAAATCCGCCCAGGTTGCCGAAGGAATTTATCAGGGCAATGCCGGCCGCTGCCGCAACACCGCTCGTTAGAGAAGTCGCTGTGGCCCAGAACGGTCCCATCATCGAGAACGTGCCCATCATGGCAAGGCTGACGAAGGTCAGTCCGGGAACGATCGAAGTCGTTCGCGAAGCCGCCAGAAGGGTGATGGCTGCGAAAAACGCCGCCCCTGACAGGTAAAACCGATGCTGTCCAGCGCGATCGGAACGCATGCCGACCAATACCATGGCTACCGCTGTTGCGAAATAAGGAATCACCGAGATCACGCCAATTCCAAAGTTGCTGAGACGCGACAGACTATGGATGTAATTTGGCAGCCACAGAATGAGCCCATACCCTGACGTTGTAATTCCGAAATAAACCATAATCAGAAGCCAGGTTTGCCAACTCAAGAATGCTGCCCAGAAATCGCTGCGGCTTATCGATCCCTGGTGACGCCGCTCCTCTTCCAGTGCGGAAGTCAGCCAGCGTTTTTCGTCTTGGCTGATCCAGGTCGCCTGATCGGGCTGATCTTTGAGGGTGAGGAGGACGACGGCGGCCAGGAGGATGGCAGGCACGCCCTCCAGCAGAAACATCCATTGCCAACCTGCAATCCCGAACTCATGCAATCCCAGGAGTGCGCCGGAGATTGGTCCGCCAATCACGCCTGCCAGCGGATTCGCAGTCATGAACCAGGCTACAGCTCTTGCTCTCGCCGTGGCCGGAAACCAATTCTTCAAGTAAAGGATGATGCCTGGGAAAAAGCCCGCCTCGGCGGCCCCAAGCAGGAAGCGCAGCTCGTAAAAGCCTGCCGGAGTCCGCACTAAAACCATGCAGCAGGAAATCACTCCCCAGAGCACCATGATCGCGGCCATCCAGCGACGCGCCCCGACTCGCGCCAGAGCCAGATTGCTTGGCACCTGAAAAAAGAAATAACCCGCGAAGAAGATGCCTGCGCCCAGGCCGTATACGCGATCACTTAGTTTGAGCTGTGTCTGCATCTGCAGCGCCGCAAAGCCCACGTTTATGCGGTCAAGATAATTGACCACATACAGCAGGAAAAGAAACGGCATCAGCCGCCAGAGAAGAATGCGGACGACTCTGGCTTCCGAGATGCTGCGCACGTCGGCTTTCGATGCGGAGATCATTTGCGCGCCGCATCAGGATACGCGGTTTTCAGCTGCTCTATGATTTCGGCGACGATCGCGTTCGGAGCCTTGTCGATGGGCACGACGATTGCGGAGGTCGGCTCTTCCAGGTCCGCAAGCTGGCTTTTCAGAATGGATTCCGTTGCGAAGTGACCATGGCGGTCGCGCAGACGGCTTGCGATCAAGTCGTAATCGCCCTTGAGGTAGACGAAGTTTACGTTGCCAGCGTGAAGCTCATCGCGATAAGCGCGCTTGAGGGCAGAGCAAGCAAGGATCGTGTTAAGACCCTCCGCATTCCACCCCTCGATCGCACCCCGCAGCGATGACAGCCACGGAGCACGATCGGCATCAGTCAGCGCGATGCCTCGGCGGATTTTATTCTTGTTTTCCGGTGAGTGGAAATCGTCCGCGTCGGCGAATTGCCAGCCAAGTTTTTGCGCCAGCAGCAGTCCGACCGTAGTTTTCCCGGCCCCGACCACACCCATCACGACGATAACCAACGAGCGCTCCTTAATATTGTTTATGTCACGGCAGTTGGATTTCTTGTCTTGAGTGGTGAAGCTCGTGCTGCCGACCTTTCCAGACAAGCTCGCCGGAGACTCCCGGCGGCAGAGTGATATCCGTTGTCACACCGCCGGCAGTGCGGTCGAATTCCACCTGCACCATTCCCTGCGGAATTGGCATTGACGCGTTCACGTGCTGAAGACTGCCGAGATGAGGCTCAATGAGAATGCTTTTAAATTCCGGCGACTTCGGCCGGATGCCTGCCACGATCGTCAACAAATCGTAATTCGGATGAGCGCTCCAGGCGTGTGAATCGGAACGCGTTGGCTCCGGCGACTCGGCCCATGTGCTCAGTCCTAAGGAAAGCATGTTTTTCCAGGGGCCGAGCAGGCGAAGATATTCGTCTCCCATGCCGGCGTGCTCCAAAGCGCGAGCCAGGTAGAAGCGAAAGTAGTAAGTGGCGGAAGTCATCGGCGGTACGTTTTCTCCCGGGAATTCAATATCGCGGCTTGTCAAAAGAATTTTCCGCATTACGTTTTCTTGTTGGTTCTTCGGAACCACATCAAGCCAAATTCCAAGAACGTTGGCGTGCTGGCTGAAATGTTTTTGCGCGGGAGTGTCTGCCAGCAAACCGTACTGCTGGTTCCAGCACAGTTTCCATACCGCCCCGGCGGCCCGGTTAGCAGCAGCGTTGTAGTTGTCTGCCGCCGCTGCGTCCCCGAACGCCCTCTCAAGCTCTGCGCCATAGCGCAAAGCTTCGACAAACTGGAGTGTCAGAGCTGCAGAACCGCCATTCTCATCCTGCGGCGGCATTCCGGAATCAAAATCCTTGCCCCAATCCAGAAATGGCCACCAGGGAATCTTCCCCAGCAGGCCATCAGCCCTCTGCCGGGTGATAAACCAATCGAGCACGGTTCGCGTGCCCAGAATCTGTGCGCGAACGAAATCAGGATCTCGGCGGTACATCCAGAAGTCGTGCACCATGCCAACCCACAGCAACGAAAACGTGGGTATCATCTGCACCAGTGATGACGGATAGCGGCTCTGTGTGAGGCCATCGGGGATACGCGAGTTGTTGAAGGCCTGAATGGCTTGGCGGGCGAGCTGATCGTCTCCAGCCACCGTATATGAGATCAGCGCCTGGATCCGCGTGTCCCCTATGTACTGCAATCGCTCCCAGTAGGGAGTATCCATGTAGGTGTCGTGCGCATCCAGGCGCGCCGTTCTCCAGCCTACGTCCCACATTCGTTTCATCGATTCGTCGTCGGATTGAAAGTGCCCCCGCTCGATAAACGGAAACGCAGTAAACCAGGCGTGCATCTTCTCAAGTCGCAAGGGTTGATCTGCGGTATGGACGTCGAGTTGCAGAAATCGCCACGTCCTCCACGCCAATGGCGTGAATTCGCACGACCGGCAGCCACCCGGCAGGAATTCATCTGAAATGCCTTCGATATGCTTTCCCTGAATCTGATTGCGATTCCCTTTCTCGCCTTTGTCATCGAGCAGTGCTTCTGAATATGTCAGCCGGACAACAGAACCCGTTCCGCCGCTGACCGTGATAGCGGGATAGGCGGTGGTCAGCTCTGAGTTGTCGAGAAGAATGGTTACGTTGGCATGCGCGGGAATGTCGAGCTCTTTCCCCGGAAAACCTATCTGCTCGCCGAGTCCAGACGTGCGCACAACGCGACCTGCCGAGATTAGCCTGAATTCCATGGGCGGCAGCGGATCGGGGACAAGCTGCCAGTTATTGGGTGCATCGGCGTCCTCTCTTCGTGCTGCTTCAGAGATTGCCGCCGCCTTTGACCATGAACGATGCGAATCGCTGTTCCATGCCCAATCAGACGTAGCGCCATCCAGCCGTTCCCCGGGTTCGGCTGCGTAGTAACCTCTTATGCTCGGCGGCAACGCCTGGATCGCGTTCTCCTGCCCGACTTCCCAGCCTGCATTCGTGTCGGCTATTCGTCCGGCTACGCCTTCGCCGTGAACCAGGAATCCAATGCGATCGCTCATTTGCGCGATAGCAGCATGCGTACCGAAGTTCCACACGGTTGCCGCCAAGGTATTTTTGCCAGCGTGCAGAAATGGCGCGAGATCGTACGTCTCGTAGCGCCAGTGCGCCAGGTCGCTGCGGCTTGGACCGCTGCCGACTCGCTGCTGATTGACATAAAGGATGAACTGATTGTCAGCGCTTACATCGACTACGAAGCGCTTAGGAACTTCAGCGAGATCGAATTCCTTGCGAAAGTGCAGAACCGTTTCGTCGCGTTCTGGTGCACCAGGAGCTGTGATCCATTGAGCATTCCAGGAATTTGAACTCGCAGCTTGCGCTCTCGGACTCATCAAGCACAACGCCGCTATGGCACACGCTAATGCCGTAGGTTTCAACATGCGAGAGGAACATAGTAGATGAAGAAATTCGCTTGCGAAACACTTATCGCGTCACTTTTCTCGCGGTTTTCTGGGTGCCCGTGAGCTTGTTGTAGTCGCGACAATAGGTGCGCAGTCCGAAGTTGTGCGAGATCTTTGTATATCCCGCAGCGAGCTGGTCCCAGTAGTGGTCGAGATAAAAATCAAGTGGATCTTCCGGGTCCATGTCAATCAACATCAGGTCGGTATCGGTCATGGTGAGTTTGCCGAAACGCAGCCGCGCTCCGCGATAGGCCATGTAGTTTCCGGTCATCTTGATCGTGGGTTGAGGTGGACCGCCGTATTTCTGTATAACCTCATTTCCCCGGATCGCAATCGACGTGAGCTTTCCGCGTATATGCGGAGGCGGAAAAAGCTCGGCAGGATCGAGAATGAGATCATCGCCTTCCGCGCGAATACCCCGCACTTTTTTCATATTGATCATTCGCGCGATGTTTTCACCGAGCAAATCCATTAAACCCTTGACCGGCACATGGATCGCTTTGACTGTTTCAGTGTGGACACGGATCTCGCCATCGGGGGTGGCGGCCAGCGAACCTTCGCTCTCAAACGGAACGTCGCCTTTGCGCAGGCGTCCGTGGATCGTGAGTCTTCCGCCATGCGTAGATACCCGAATCGCCTTGATCGGAGCACCGGGTTCTGCAAATGCGTACTGATTCATAACGTTAGCCAGCGCCGCGGTCGAAATCGACATCTCGGCTGAACGAATGTCTACGAGGAAAGAATTCGGATCTTCAAATATGGGCAGGCCTTCCTCACCTATGGGGACCAACTCGCCTTCCAGATAAATGATGTGGACTGCGATCGTATTCGTGTAGTGATAGACCACGTTGCGCATTTCCGCGTGAACACGGCCATGCCCAGAAGGCTGCTGTTGCGCGCCCAGCAGCCCTGAAAAAAGAAGAATGACCAGCCAGGACCTGAGTAGCATCTCCGCTTGGATGCGCGGGACCGGAGCGAAGACATCTCAATCAACCCCTAATTCATCGGGGTACGCGATCGGGTTTGAGGCGTGGTGCAGAGATATTCCCGATAGGTGCAAAGCTGCGCCAGCAGGTCTTTCGATTTCTCGAGAATATCCGCTTTCTCGGCCTCGCCGACCAGCAAGATGATGTAGTCGTCGCGACCCGGGTTCATGCTGAGAACGAAAGGGTACCGGTTACTGAAGCCGTGCCCGCCGATGTCCGCATTCTTAACTCCAGGCGCGTAAAACATGTAGTGGGGCATGTTCATGGTTGCGGGTTCTGGCCCGTTTGTATAGCCGCGCATGATCGGGGCGATCATGTAGGCGACTCCGGTACGTGAAGGATTTGGGTAAGCTGAGGTTCCAAACCGTTTCGTCACTTCGGCATGAACTTGGGTAGAGTCCATGCCCCGGGCCCTCAATTCGGCCGTGTAAAGAAAATCTTGAAGCAAGGTCTTTGACCCTTCGGAGTCGTAGCAAACCGCCCAGAAGATGTCGTCGCGAAAAGGCGGGTCTGCCCATTGCCAGTCGCTTCGGACAACAATACAACTGACGCCCTTAGTTCCCTGGCGATTAAGCACGTAGCCTTTGGCTGGGTCCAGAAGATACACAGTCGCACTCTCGCGTACTGATGGCGGCGCGGCGCTCAACGCAAACTGAGTTTCCAGAGCTTCTGGCATTTTTTCCAGCTTTGGCACTGAAGCGGGTTTTTGGGCGAGACAATTGCCGATAAACACCGAAAAGGCTGCATAGGCCAGCAATTTCATTCGAATTCCTTTGTGTTGTGCGACTCAAACCACCGCCGCAGAGTCTAAGCAGCACCCATAGAAACACGCACCCAAAATATGTTCAACATAATATTTTCCCGATCGGCGAGCATATATTGGACTACGCCACCTTGGAGGGGAAATGCCGTATCCCGCTGGTCACCATCGCGAGAAGCAAAAAGCAATCGTAGCCACTGCGCGACGCCTGTTCAATCGTCACGGGTTCGACAATGTTTCTGTGAAGCAGATCATGGCGGGTGCCGGCCTCACACACGGAGGTTTCTATTCCTATTTCAAAAGCAAAAGCGATCTCTACACCGAGACGCTGAATTGCTTCTTTACCAATCCCAATTGGAAATACTGCTGGGAGGGAGTGAAGATTGACATGGCGGCAGCTGATTTCGCGCCGCAGATCGTAAAGGCGTACTTGTCGCAGCAACACTTCGACGATATCGAGAATTCTTGTCCGATGGTGGCGTTGCCAAGCGATGTCGCGCGCAGCGGAAAGAATGTGAGACGTGCGTTTGAGACGGTCTTCAAGGCCATGGTCAGCCTTTTGCAGCGAGGATCACCAGATGGCGGCACAGTCAAAGCGCAAGCCGTCGCTGCGTTGTGTGTCGGAGGAATGGTTGTGGCTCGCGCAACCTTGGACCGTGAGTTCGCGGATCAGCTACGTGAGTCGTGCGCAAAGATAGCGCTGCAGCTTGGAGGATGGGACAACAAAGACCAGTTGTCCCCTAAGAGCAACAGCACACCGGTTGGGAAGTAGTTCGCTCCCGTGCACTGAATCTTATTCAAACTGCGACGGCTTACAGCACCGCGCGAACGGCCTTACGAACCGCGCCGGTAGTCAGACCGTAGACCACGTGTGATGCCAAAGCATACAAATGTGAGGACGCCGGGCTTTTCTGAGGCGGCTCTGACAGTCCTGCCGCCGGAACGGCGATCTCGTCAGCGCCAGCGAACAGCACGCTGCCAAAACCCATGCCGCTCAGCAATTCGTGACGCCGCAACTCACGCGGGCCCAACTCCATGATCGTGCCGTACAAAGCGCCCATGCCGGTACCGAATGCGTAGTGCACGATCGTTCCAGCTTTTTTCTTCTGCTCCCGCGAAAGATGATAGCCGGCAATTTCAGCAACCTTCCCGGCCGCTTTCATCGTGGCATCTTCGCTGTCCTCGCCAGACTGTTGGGACGAACTCTGCCCGTTCTTATCGCTGAGTTTCTTTGACGCTTTGCTCCACAGACTTTGGAACTGATTCATTGCCAGGCTGGCGGCCAGACCAGCGGCGCTGCCTGCGACCAGTCCCTTCCAGAGTTTTTGCTTGCCCATTTCATCCCTCCTGCTGCTCTTGAGATGCCACGCCCGACTCTTGAGAAAGCACGGAAAACGATTTTGCGGCCATGTACGGAGAACGCCTTCACCTGTCCGGTCGAGCGTAGCTAGATTTCATTGAGTCTTGTCCACCCGGACCTTTCAGCCCCGCTCTCTCGGCTATACTCTCTCGTCACGGAGAGCAGGTACAATGATCAACCGCAGAGATTTTCTTCGTGCTGCTGCCGCAAGCAGCGGGTTGGCATTTCTCAGGAACTTCCCTGCCGTGGCGCAATCAGGCGCGGGCGCTCACATCGAGGTTCTTCTTGAAGAACCCCTGGGAACGATTTCCCCGAACATTTATGGCCATTTCACCGAAAACCTGAGCGGCGTCATCTACGACGGAATCTGGGTAGGCGAAAATTCTAAAGTTCCAAACATCGGCGGAATTCGCAAGGAACTGGTTGACGAAATGCGGAAGATCAAGGCGCCCATCGTACGCTTTCCCGGAGGGTGTTTCGCCGATAGCTATGACTGGCGCGACGGCATCGGCCCGGTGGAAAAACGTCCGCGTCGAACCAATTTCTGGGCGTCAGGCGAGACCGCGGCTGCGCCCGACAGCCACCGCTATGATCCAAACCAGTTTGGCACCAATGAATTCGCGCAGTTCTGCCGCTTGATCAATGCCGATCCATACCTGGCGGCAAATCTGCGCAGCCTTCCGTCCGAACAGTTCTACCGGTGGATTGAATACTGCAATTCGCCCGCGGGCAGCACAACCTTGGCCGATGAGCGCGCTGCCGCGGGCTTCAAGGATCCATTCAACGTGCTGTACTGGGGCGTGGGAAACGAATCCTGGGGATGCGGCGGAAATTTCACCGCGGAGGAATACGCGGTTGAATACCGCCGTTTCACCACCTGGGTGCCCAGTTTCGGAAAACGGCTTTCGTTCGTTGCTTCCGGGCCGAACAGCGGCGAACTGGATTGGACACGCGGATTCTTCGAGGAGATCGCGCGCAAGGGCAAAGAGCAGATTCGCGACATCTACGGATTTTCAGTGCACCACTACGCCTGGAACCTGAGCCGCGGAAAGACGCAGGATTGGAATGCGGGCAAAGGCGACGCGGTAAAATTCGACCCTGTCGATTGGTACGAGATCTTGCGCGAAGGCGACCGCATGGAAAGCTTGATCACCTCGCACTGGCAGGTCATGGGAGAAATCGACACCAGCCACCACGTGAAGCTGGTCGTCGATGAATGGGGCCCCTGGTATCGCCCCGGCAGCGAACTTACTCCCGGAGACCAGTTGGAACAACTCCCCACCCTGCGCGATGCAGTTTTCAGCGGTATGACGCTCGACACTTTTAACCGTCATCCCGAAAAGGTCGGGATCGCCTGTTGCGCTCAGCTGATCAACTGCCTTAATAGCCTCTACCTCGCGCACGAGGACAGGTTCTGCGTGACTCCCGTCGGCCACGTGTTTGCGATGTACGCTGCGCATCAGGGAGGCCAGAGCGTGCGCGCAGAGTTTTCGGCGGCGGAGATCACGTATGAACGCGATGGCAAGCCCGCTTCGTGCTGGGGACTCAAAGGATCGGCGTCGCTGCACGGCAAGAATCTAGTTGTGACTGCTGTGAATCCCGATGTAAGCAAATCAGTAGAAGCTCAAATCGTTTTGCACGGGGGCACCGCGAAATCGGCGAATGCGATCGTGTTGACCGCTTCCGACATTCATGCCCGGAACACGTTTGAGCAGCGCGACGCCGTATTGCCGCGAAATGAAAATGTACCCGTGAGCGGCAGCAATGTTGCCTTTGGATTTCCCGCTGCCTCGATCACGAAGCTCGAAATCGAGTTGAATTAGTCGTTAGACCAAACTCGTGGTTTAATCACCCCTCGGCCGCGAGCTGTTCCGGGAATCCTGAAGCAGCTGCTGGCGATTGTTTCGCAAATCGCGGCCATCCAAAGACGTGGGATACGTCGTCCCCATGATGCCCTGCCATAACACGCGATTAAAGGAAACGGGATCAACGCGATCTTCCACTGAGAAATCCATGCCGCGAGTTGCCGCCGCCCAGTAAGCCGCGTTGTGGGTCGGATGCGGAATGAACTCGCCACTTCGCTTCGGTACAGGCAACTGTGTTCCCGCCAGCAGATCCGAAGCTACGGCTTTGTAAGTCCAATCTTTCTGCTGCGGATCAAAAACTCGGGTCATGGGATTCGCCGAAGAGTCGTTCAGATTAATGCTGCCGATTCCCAGAATCTCTTCCATCGTGCGCAGCATGCCAATCGTTGTATACGAAGCTGAGACTACGGCTTTATGCTTGACATACGGGCCCGCCACAAAAGCAATGCTGCGATGGGAATCGACATGGTCGGCGCCGCTCTGAGAATCGTCCTCGATGACAAAAATCAGCGTGTCGTCTTTGTAAATGCTGTTAGCGATCTTCTCGACCAGCAGACCGACGGCGTAGTCGTTGTCGGCGATCTGCAACTCGGGCGTGTTCACTCCGAGGATCGCATCGTTGAAGTCACCCGTGTGGTCGTGCATGAAGCGCACCAGCGATAGGTTTGGCAGATCTCCCTTCGCATATTTACTGTCGAACTCCCTCTCCCATTCCTTGTAGCGGTAATAATCAGGAAACTTGTTGTCGAAGCTGCGGAAGTAAACGTCAGTGTGCTGGGCGAGCGCTGCGTTCGCGGGATACGCAACCTGGGTTCTACTCGAGGCCGGGTCTAGCAACAACGGGATCTGATACTGCGCAGATTGCGCCGGCAAGCTGTAGCGCACGAGATCGATAAAGAACCCGTAATTTCTGACCGAGAGGCCTTTGCGGAGCGCAGCATTCCACAAATACCCCGTGCCATTTTCACCGTCTGGACCATCGGGCGCTGCAGCGTTCTGCGTGCCAGGTAAATCATCGGGATCATTAGGAGTCACAGGATTGGCGGCGACGCGTTCGCTTTGTGAGCCGAGACTAACATTGATGTCGCGGTTAGTTCCTTCGGAATCGTAACTAAGCCCGCGCTCAGCGTAGTTCACCCATACCTGTTTTTCGACAAGATCGGGCGCCCGCGCTGACGTTGACCACGACCAACCGTCATAGCTGACTTCGCTCGTGTCGTAGAAATTATCGAGCGTCACAAATTCGCGTGCCAGCTTGTGCTCATTGGGCGTCGTAGCTTCAGGAAATTCCGTGAGGTGCGGGTCCCCGTTTCCAACTTCGAGATCGCCCAGGACCTGATCGTAAGTGCGGTTCTCCTTGACGATGTAAATCACATGCTTGATGTGCGCGCGCAAAAATTCAAATGTAGTCTCATCATCCTTGCTCAAAGCACTCTTGAAGTGATCGTTGATCGCGACCTGCTGGGTAAGCGCCTGTACTTCGCCAGCAGTCGGCATGGGGAAACTCTGCAGCCCGGCTTTGATCAGCTGCAGATTGTATTGACCAGGCGTGCATCTGGGATTGGGTTGCCCCTTTCGCGGCCTGCAATGACCAGGGTTCGGGCCGGTCGGCGACTTGCCATTCACCACATAAGCGAATTTTCCGTCGGAGCTGAAGCTGATCGAATTCGGATACCAGCCTGTCGGAATCAGCCCAGCCACATGGCTCGATCCAGGCTCATCATTGATTTCGATCACCGCCACGTCGTTCATCCACCCGTTCGTGACATACAGTTGCTTTTCGTCGCGAGAGAGAGTCACACTGTTAGTGTTGTTTCCTTTGAATTCCGATTTCCAATCCGGCAGAAGACCTTGAGGAGCACCCGCCGGAATATTTTCGATTACCCGATTCGCAGTTGTATCAATAACACCCACCGAATCGGAATTGTCCTGCGCCACGTAAAGTCGACTCTGGCTCTGATTGAGAACCATGCGATTCGGCTGTCCCGGCACCGCGATGCGCGCGATGACACGCGGCGCGCCGGCTATGTTGACCACCACAATTTCGCGATCTCGAATGCTGGAAACGTAGGCCGTATCGTTGCCTTTGGTCGCAACCCAGAGCGGATATTCGCCACCGGGCACGCCCGACTTGGACGGATCCTCTTTGCCGGGGCGAAGATCAAGCTCGTTCGCAACTCTCCATCGCGCCTTTTTCCTGACAAGGACGCTGATCGAGTCGTTGTAGTAGTTCGCCACTACCAGCTTCGTTCCGTCCGCGGTGACGGCAATACCCGCGGCTTGAGGCTTGACGGAATTCCCGACTCCGATTCCGCGATGCCCAAGCGCTATTGGGCTCTTCGCCAGCTCCGTCCAAGTGCCATTTTTCGCAAGCGAATAAGCATGAACATCATCATCGACACCGCCGCTCACATAAAATGCCTTTCCCGAAGGATCGAACACAATGCCGCTATAAGTGTTCGCGACATGTATGACCTGCTTCTTCTCGGGAGTGTTATTCGAAATGTCGTAAACAAAAACGAATTGCGTTGAATCTGCTGGAAGCGACTTCCCCGCCGAAGAATCCAGCAGGTTGTAGCCGCTGGTGAGAACGAGCAGAGTCTTGCCGTCGGGGCTCACAACCGTGGTGACTGCCTGGCCCGCTAAGTATTGCGAATTGTCGGCTAGTCCCGGATTTAAGGACTCGAAACGAGCACCCGCAGGCGCGGTGGGCGTAATCTGCTGGCCGCTGTTGGGAATGAGTTCGGCGGCCAAAGCTGAAATTGTCAGAACTGCAAATGCAATTGCGATGCGCACATAACCCGAAAGACTCCGTCCCATGCACGATCTCCGATCGATCCAACAGGAATGCTGGTCTACGGATACTACACCGTTAACAGGGTTCCTCAGATGAAACTTCTGTAAACCAACTCAGTTGCGCACTACGGGGATACAATCGCCAGGCGTGGGAAGTTGCTTACTGATGCTTGCGAGAGACCGGCACCGAGATCTTCACCAGGGTGCCGCGGGAGGACGATCTTATCTCGAAACTGCCACCCAGATCGCGCACACGCTCTCTCATGCCGGTCAGGCCGACACCCATACCGGTGCCGTCGCGGTTGAAGCGAGCCAGTTTGTCCTCGGCAATTCCTACGCCGCTGTCTTGTATTTCGAGGGTGACAACGTTGGCAGAGCGCAGCGCGCGAACCTCGCCTGTAGAAGCGCGGGCGTGACGGTATACGTTCATCAACGCTTCCTGCAGCACCCGGAACAAAACCAGCTTGAGATACTCAGGCAGACGGCTAACGTCCCCAGAAGTCGAGAAACTGATCGTCATATTGCTTCGGCGGGAGAAGTCCTCGATATACCATTGCGCGGCCGAAACAAAGCCCGCGTCTTCGATCATGGGAGGATGCAGCAAGTAAGAAAGAGTTCGCACTTCATCAATGCAACGTTCCAGGAGCTGCTCGCATTGTTTCCAGTGCTCGGGATCCTGGGGCGATCTTCTTGCCAGGTTCAGATTCACTTTCAGCCCGACAAATTGCTGACCCAAAGAATCATGGAGTTCGCGGGCGATCCGGCGGCGTTCCAGGTCCTGCAACTTGAGCACTTGCAGCGACAATTTACGGAGTGCCGTGGTGCGCTGCTCAACCAGGGTTTCCAGTTCCGTCTGAACGGCTCGCAGCTTAGCCTCGGCAATCTTTCTAGCTTTAACTTCCAATGCCAGCGATTCCGCCCTTTGTTGCAGTTCGGCGATTACCCGCCAGTTCCGCTCTTCCGCGCCCATAGTGGCGAAAGTTTCGGTTGGAACCACCGACGAGTGTTGGGCGCAGATTTGCGAAAACAGATGCTGGTCTTCCGTACTCGAAAACTGCGCGATCGGATACGCGCAAAGCAGCGATAAAGAATGGCTGCGGATAAAGTCGTTCCATAACTCTTCGAGCTGGACCGCGGCTGCGCGCTTGCCCTCTGACCAGAGGACCGCAACCATCTCGCCGAAAGCGGAGATCGGAATCACGGACGACCGCGCGGAATTTTTTGCGGTGTGCAGTAACTCGTACACAACCGTCTTAAAGCGCACCGGGTCCGGCGCGCCCTCGACCATGAATTTCGACAACGCCTCGCCCGCATCAACCGCAATCAAGCGCTTAATCAGGGCATCGGCAGAGATTTCCAGTCTTGTGAGTTCCTGCAGAATTTTCGCACGATGACTTGGTGTGGCAAGCACGATCGCCGATCCCCCGTCGCGCAGCGTCCCTGACAGGTGTTGGGCCACTGAGCGAACCAGAAATGATTCATCTTCGTAGAACTGCACGCGATGGATTTCGGGCGGGCGAGGTTGCGCTTCGAGATCGGAATGGCGAGTTAGCTCAATTGTCGACATCGCTCCTGCACTTCTGCGAACTGCGTAACCGGAGTCTTCGCCGGGCTTCTGAATTGAAACATTGGCCGCCCAATACTTGTGGCGTCCAAGCTCCTGGTGCCATTAGACATGAAGGGTTTATGAGTTTTCTATACAGTCAATCTGGTAGGCCTTTTGGCGCGTTTCAGCGGAGCCAGGCTACTGTTCATCCACCTGAACCAGCCATGGTGCAAAATAACAGATGTGGCCACACATTCAAATCGTGATCTGTCGCTGATCGGCGCGTCCGGGTTCCTGCGCTCCTTCGGCACCGGGCTACTTGGCGTCGTTGTGGGGATTTTCCTTTCGCGAAGCGGACATTCCTCATTATTCATTGGCCTGGTGATCGCGGCGGGACTTGTCGGATCGGCGCTCGCAACCACCGCCGTCGGCGCGGCCGCGGATCGCCTGGGCCGTCGTCGTTTTCTCATAGCCCTGGCATTGCTGGCGGCGTTGGGGGGCCTGGGCCTGGCACTCGTTCCCGCGCCCGGCTTCCTGATCCTGACAGTGTTCCTGGGAATGCTAAATGCAACCGGAACGGACCGCTCGGCTGCCTACGCTTTGGAGCAGGCGGTCATCCCTGCGCTGGTTGACGATTCGCGGAGGACCTGGAGCCTCGCGATCTATAACGTTTTTATCGACGGCGGTGGATCCCTGGGCGCATTGTGCGCAGTTTTCCCGCTGCTTCTCCAGCAACGGCTGCACCTTCCTCTGCTGATCGCTTACAAGTATGTCTTCTTGGGTTACGCTGCACTGTCTGTCTCTACCGCTGCGTTGTATTGGTTCTTGTCCTCCAGAATTGAATTGGCGGTGCCGCCGGGCCGTTTTTCATTACCAAAGCTTACCCCGGCGAGCAAGAAGGTCATCACCAAACTGACCGCCTTGTTCTCACTGGACGCTTTCGGCGGCGGCTTCCTCACCGACGCTCTGGTTTCCTATTGGTTCTTCCGCCGTTTTGGAATCGCTGAGCACGACCTCGGAATCGTGTTTTTTGTCGTACATATATTGAACGCGGTTTCGCATCTTGGCGCTGCGTGGCTTGCCCGCCGCATAGGCCTGGTGAATACCATGGTCTTCACCCACCTTCCCTCAAGCCTCTTTCTCATGGCTGTTCCGTTTGCCACTTCTGCTCGATGGGCCATTGTCTTATTTTTCTGTCGTGAGGCGCTGGTGGAAATGGACGTTCCTACCCGGCAGTCTTATGTGGCTGCCGTAGTACGACATGATGAGAGAACGCTGGTCAGCAGTATCACGAATTTAGCTCGCAATGTCTTTTGGGCCGTTGGATCGGCGGTTGCCGGAATCTCCATGCAGATGTTCGCCTTCTCAGCGCCTTTGCTGCTGGGCGGGAGCGCAAAAATTCTGTACGACGTGCTGTTGTTCAAGTCCTTTCGCCAGCTGAAACCACCGGAAGAGATCAATACTGCTAGGCCGGTAACACAGACAACGAGGTGAAACCGGCCGCGGGCCTCCACGCGCCGATTTGGCCCATCAGTTACAAGCCAGCTTGCCAATTTTATGCGGAACGCTTTCTTGCCGGCAGGGTGAACAATGCATGGAGCGCTCGATCTAGCTGTTCACGTTCGCGAGTGTCCCCGGAACTGGCATCTAACACCCGGATCCGATCGCGAATGGCTCGCCTTGCGGCTTCGATCTTGCTATACAGCTTCCTGGAATCAGACTCACTTAGGGCAGCCTTGTACAGGACCTGCCAATCAGAGTCGTGCATACTCTCCCCCCGATTACACTTGGACCTCGACGAGAGCGCAGCAGGAATTATACCGCCGGCAATTTCTGTGAGAACATTTTTTTTGAATCATCAGTTCACCACTTAAACTGGCCTTGACGCCGCCAGCAGGCGCTGATTCCGAAAATAGGGTTAGTGACCGTACTTAGAATGTAATATTCAACAAAAAGCATCAATCTTCTACTACAATCAGTGGGCTGTTTCAACTTAGGGGGGAAACCATGGCAAATCTGCACAGCGCTCTTCAGCAACTTAGAGAAGAGCGCAAACAGGCCGAACAACAGATTGAAACATTGGACAAGGCGATTTCGGCGATCGAAGGCGTCGTGGGGCGAAGCACTGGAAGTACTCGCAATGGCCGGACGGGTCGAATTGTAAGCGCCGCCGCCAGGCGGCGCATGGCGCAAGCGCAAAAGGCGAGATGGGCAAAAGTCCACGCAAGAGCGGGCGGTAAGACCGCAGGAACCGCACGCAAGAAACGGGTCTTGTCGGCTGCCGCGCGGCGCAAAATTGCCGACGCTCAACGCGCGCGATGGGCGCGCTTCCGAGCCAAGCATCAGAAGGCGGCTGCCTAATTTGCTCCAGGCGAGTCTCGCTACAGAAATAATATATTGTGATTGTCCGATCGGAGATGCCTCTGATCGGACAATCACACTCTCGAAGCTGCGCTACAAGTCTGCTGAAACGTCTTCAACACCACGCGAAGCAAAAACCATTGTGTGTTTCTGTCTATCAACTATAGAGGCCTGAGTTATTCACGCTGTGTGGAGGGAGTTTGTCCGATGAAACTAAGGTTTTCAATTTTCGCTGGCTTCTTACTGTCACTTACTGCGATCGCCCAGCTCGAGGTCCCGACGCGCACGCTGGCTCATGACATCTTCAAGCAACTCATCGAGATCAATACTACTGACTCGGTCGGAAATGTAACTACCGCGTCTGAGGCGATGGCGCAGCGTTTCCGGGATGCAGGCTTCCCCGAAGGCGACATCCGCGTGCTCGGGCCCAATGATCGCAAAAAGAACCTGGTGGTGCGCCTGCACGGCTCGGGCGCCCACAAGCCCGTGTTACTTATCGGCCATCTCGACGTTGTCGAAGCACGGCGCGAAGACTGGACGAGCGATCCGTTTCAATTTGTGGAAAAAGACGGTTACTACTACGGGCGTGGCACGCAGGACATGAAAGATGGTGACGCGATCATGGCCACCACCCTCATCCGTTTCAAGAAGGAAGGATTCGTTCCCGACCGCGACATCGTTCTTGCTTTGACTGCTGACGAAGAAGGCGGCAAGTCTAATGGTGTTGATTGGCTGCTGAAAAACCATCGCGATTTTATCGATGCAGAGTTTGTGCTGAATCACGATGGTGGTGAAGTCCAACTGGACCATGGAAAACCGCTGGCACTGTTAGTAGACGCGACGGAGAAGCTCTACTCCGATTACCAGTTGCTTGTTACTAATCCGGGCGGGCATAGTTCATTGCCACGGCCCGACAATGCTATCTACGAACTCGCCCATGCTCTGGTCAATATAGAGCGCTACAAGTTCCCATTCGAACTGAATAGCGTGACGCGCGCATATTATGAGCGGCTGGCGGGCGTGGAGACAGGACAACGTGCTGCCGATATTAAGGGCATATTGCGAACACCACCGGATCTTGCCGCCGTCGATCGCCTCTCGCGCGATCCGATTGACAATTCACGAGTGCACACGACCTGCGTCGCCACCCGGCTGACTGGCGGACATGCCAATAATGCCTTGCCGGGACGGGCAGAAGCAGTAGTAAATTGCCGAATACTCCCCGGTCATTCAAAGCAGGAAATTCGGGAAGAGATTGCTAAAGCTCTGGCCGATCCTAAAATCGGAATTCGCTACATTACCAACTCGGGTGAGATTCAGGACACTATTCCCGACGTGGGAGCTTACGCAGCACCGCCATTGCGCTCAGATGTGTTCGGAACGCTTAGCACGGTTGCGGACAAGATGTGGCCGGGCATTCCCGTTTTTCCTACTATGGCAAACGGAGCCTCTGACGGCGTGTTTACGATGGCCGCAGGCATGCCCACATACGGCGTTTCCGGAGTCGAGCAGGAACGCGATGACCATCGCGAGCACGGCAGGGATGAACGGGTCGGTATAGAAGCGTTTTACCGTGGGGTGGACTTCTACTATCGCTTTCTCAAGCAACTGACGAGTTCTGGAAAATAATCGAGTATCCGAACAGCAGCATCTGCTGTTCACTAAGTGGTCTTGCTGGGACGAAACACCACACAGTACACGCCCCCCAAAACAATAAGCAGCGCTCCCCACCATACTGGCGCGTGCAAATTCGCCAAGACTGTATCTGGCGGATTTGACCATTCGACCAATCCGCTTACAAAAATCATGACGCCGTAGACCAGGAGTAAAAAACCGACAAAGAACCAAACCTGAATAATGTGGTGCTTTCCGCTCATTGCATCTCACCAGAAAATGATTTGAAGAATCACCAGGACAACCATAGCCGCTGTACCCCAAACAACTGGACGATGCAGCCAGCCGGCGTGCTCCTCCCGTGCGAGCGGAGTCAGGCTGTAGACCAATCCCACTAATTCGGAATCGGCTCGAGGCTTGGTCACTAGAGTCACAAAAACTGTGACCACTGCGCAGGTAAGGCATGACCACAGCGATTGATACATGTCTTGCGCCAGCGGTTTTGCCAAAGGAGAAAGCGCAAACACATGCACCCACTGATCTGGGTCCAGCTTCATCAGCGTGAACAGGGTTATCGAGGTCACCGTTCCCGCCAGCAGTCCCCAGAATCCCGCCGCGCGCGTTACTCGCTTCCAGAGCATTCCGAGTAACACCGTGGCAAACAGTGGGGCGATGAAAAATCCGAAGAGCGCCTGAACGTAATCCATAATGCTGGCAAAGCGCATAACAAAATAAGCCGTGCCAATGCTGATGAACAGACCTATCAGCGTGCACCACCGTCCCATGGAAACGTAGTGCTGATCGGGCGCAGTTTTGTGAATATAGGGACGGTAGATGTCATACGTCCACACCGTGGCAAAGGCGCTCACGTTTCCTGCCATCCCGGCCATGAAGCCGGCAACCAAGGCAGTGATGCCTAGCCCCAGCAGGCCAGGCCCGCAGTAACGGGCCAGCATCAGCGGCAACACCTCGTTATAACTGTGCGCCCCGGCGGACAAGTCACTGGCCGGGACCAGATGCATCGGCAAAACGGCCCGGCCCAACAATCCCGGAAGAATCACAATCAGTGGCACCGCCATCTTGAAAAACGAGCCGATGATCGGCGCCATCTTTGCGGACCGAATGTCCTTGGCGGAAAGTACGCGTTGAACGACCAGAAAGTCCGTTGTCCAATAGCCCGTGGATTGCACCATGGCGAGACCGAACACAATTCCAATCCAATACATGCCCATAGGATTCGCGGCGGGGGATGCTAAGGGCCGCCACATGTGGGTGAAGTCCTGGCCGGGAAAATTCTGATGGATGCGCTCGACCATTCCGCTCCAGCCGCCGGTCTCGATCATGCCCAGGATCGGAATGAGCAGGGCGCCAAACCAGATCAGGAAAAATTGCAGGACTTCGTTGAAGATCGCCGAGAAAAGCCCGCCCGCGGCAACATAGACTCCGACCGTCAGCGATGAGATCCAGATGCTGAAGTTGATGTTCCAGCCAAGCACCACTTTCATGACCACAGCCATGGCGTACATATTCACGCCCGACATGAGGATGGTCATAACTGCGAACGTGATGGCGCTGAGACCGCTCGCCTCCGAACCGTAGCGCAACTTCAGATAGCCTGGAACCGAGTGGGTCTTCGAAATGTAATAGAACGGCATCATGACGATGCCGAGGAATACCATCGCCGGAATCGCGCCGATCCAGTACCAGTGGGCGGCCAGGATGCCGTATTGATAGGCTGATCCCGCCCAACCTAAGAGCTCAAGCGAACCCAGGTTTGCCGAAACGAACGCCAGGCCCGCTACCCAGGCGGTCATCTCCCTCCCGGCGAGAAAGAAATCCTCACCAGTCGTCGCAAAACGCTTGAGGTAAAAGCCAATCGCCAGTACCAGCAAAAAATAGAAGCAGATGATGGCCAGATCAACGCCAGACAACCGCACTAATTTCGCTGTCACGAAAGCCGCTAACAGTGGGATCGTTTGTGTTGGCATTTAACGTGTTGAGAAGCGGAAGATGGTCACCGCATGGAATTTCTGCCCTGGCTTCAATTCCGTCGTCGGGAACTTGGGATGATTCGGCGAATCCGGGAAGTGCTGTGTCTCCAGGCAGAGGGCGTCGCGCCGTTGATACTTTTTCCCGTCCTTGCCGGTAATGCTCCCGTCGAGAAAGTTGCCGGTATAAAACTGCACGCCGGGCTGGTCGGTTAGCACCTGCAACACGCGCCCGCTGGTTGGCTCATACACCTCGGCGGCCTCAGCCAGCTTCCCGCCATTCTCCAGAACCCAGTTGTGATCGTAGCCGTGGCCTTTCTTCAGCTGATCGTTGTCGTCATTAATTCTGGCGCCCACAGGTGTCGGCTTGCGAAAATCAAACGGCGTGCCCGCTACTGAAGCCAATTCTCCGGTGGGAATCAGATTCTCATTCACGGGAGTGTAGCGGCTGGCGTTTATCTTGACTTGATTTTGAAGGATGTCTCCGTTTCCCTGCCCGGCAAGATTGAAATACGAATGGTTGGTAAGGTTCAGCACCGTATCTTTGTCGGTCGTAGCCGAGTAATCGATTTTGAGGTCCTTGCCTTCCAGCGTGTAGCGCACCACCGCGGTCAGAGTCCCCGGAAATCCTGAATCTCCGTCCGGACTGGCAAGGGTAAGCTCGACTCCATGCGGGATTTCTTTTGCCTTCCAGACCTTCTTGTCGAAGCCGTTGGGACCGCTGTGCAAGGTGTTCGGTCCATCGTTCTGGGGCGTTGAGTAAGTTTTTCCGTCCAGCGTGAACTTTGCATTTGCGATCCGATTCGCATAGCGGCCAATGACTGCGCCGAAAAACGCGGGGTTAGGCTTCGGACCGCCGGTGTAGCCGTCGATCGAATCGAATCCGAGCACTACATCGGCTGATTTGCCGCTCTTGTCGGGCACCTTCAGCGCTTGAACGATTCCTCCATACGTGATTATGTGGGCTTCGATGGCGCCGCTTTTCAGGACATAGAGCTCAACCGGTGCGCCGTCCGGCGTCTTTCCGTAAGATTGTTTGGTCACTTGACTCAGCGCGCCAGTGGTCATCGTAATAAAAGCAAGTACGAGAGCAGCAACCCTCATCTCGCATCCTCCTTCTCAAGCTGCAAAAAATCAGGCCCGCCGCGTAATTCGCGGATGCAGCATTATCCTATGATCACTTTGATTTTGGGAAATGTTTTACGCGGGCGATTGCTGACGTCCATTCCCACGAGTCGTAATGAAGCGTCACTTCGTTGCGCTTTTCGATTCCAGCGCGGCTCCATTGGCGGCAGAACACACGTAGACTTCCGGAATAATGTGCGTCGCTTGCTGATATCGCTCGGCGATTCTCTCTCGAAATTCGCGCGCGCGCTCCGAATCAACCAGATTGACAGTGCAGCCTCCAAAGCCGCCGCCCGTCATGCGGCTCCCGTAATAGCCCGGCAGCCCCTCTCCAGCTTCGACCATCACATCCAGTTCGTGACAGCTCACCTCATAGTCGTCTCTAAGACTGCGGTGGGACTCCTGCATTAACTGCCCGACGGCATGCAGATCGCCCGCCCGAAAACCCAACGCTGCCCGAATCACGCGGTCGTTCTCAGTGACCACATGCAAGGCACGCCGGTATAGCACCTCCGGCATCTCTTTCGCCACCGATCCAAGCTGGGCGGCAGAAACGTCGCGTAGTGAGTGAATCCCAGGAAATGCCTGGGACAACAGGTTTACTGCCTTTTCGCACTCTTCCCGGCGCCGGTTGTATTCGCCACTCGAAAGCTCATGTTTGACCCTGGTATTGCAAATAACGAATCTCACGTTTTCAGGAACAGGAACAAGTTGGAACTCAAGCGAGCGGCAGTCCAGCAGGACCGCATGCCCTTCGCGCCCAAAGCAGGATATGAAAGGGTCCATGATGCCGACGCGCGCGCCGACAAATTCGTTCTCCGCCCGTTGGCAGAGCTTAGCTACAAGCTCAAGAGGTACTTGCTGTGAAGTCAGGCTGAGCAGGGCCAGTGCACCAGCAACCTCCAGCGCCGCCGATGAACTCAGGCCTGCGCCTGTGGGAACTTCGCCATGTACCAAGAGATCTGCGCCCCTGAGCTTATGCCCGGCCCGCAGGAGCATTGTCGCGACACCAAGGATGTAATCGCACCAGGAATGAACCTTGTTGCCGGGAAGCGTCTGCAGATCGAATTCGAATCTTTCTGCGTACTCCGTCGATCGCAGCGCCAATCTGGCATCGGCCCTGGGGGAAATAGCGACGCGTACGTAGAATCCGATCGCGCTTGGCAACACGAAGCCCTCGTTGTAGTCCGTGTGTTCGCCGATCAGGTTCACACGGCCGGGAGCGCTGAAAATCTGCGGTTCCGCGTTGAATTCATCACGGAACGCTTTCGCTATCTCCTCAATCGCCATCATCACCTTTTCTCGTCAGGATTGCCGCAACCCGCGCCGCCGTTCTAGAGCGCAAGAGCGTCGAGGTATTGTAATGAAGCACAACTTTATGAGAGAACATAAAGTCCTGCGGGGAGGATCTTCGCTGTATCAGCTGAAGTCCCATTTTATTGGACGGCCCATTTGGAACTTAGGCTCAAGGAACATTCGCATCGGAGGTTCAATCCGCTAGCAAGAGAATGGGTGCTGGTCTCTCCGCATCGCACGAAGCGCCCATGGCAAGGGGCAGTCGAATCGAATGCAAAGCATGAGCGGCTTAGATATGACCCTTCATGTTATCTGTGTCCTGGCAATCAGCGTGCCAGCGGAGCTCGCAATACCCAATACGAATCGACGTTCGTTTTTGAAAACGATTTTGCGTCGCTGAAAAAGGACAATCCTCTTGGCATTGTCAATGTTGGCGGCAAGGGCCTGTTGGTCGCTGAGGGCGAACAGGGTATCTGTCGCGTGATGTGCTTTTCTCCCCGCCACGATCTGACGCTCTCTACCATGAGCATCGGCGAGATCGGAAAGGTGGTGCACGCGTGGATTGAGCAAACGAACGAGCTGAGCGCGATGCCCGGCATGTCGCATGTACAAATTTTCGAGAACCGCGGCGAGATGATGGGAGCGAGCAATCCTCATCCGCATTGTCAGATCTGGGCGACAAGCTCCATTCCGCAGGCCCCGTTGCGAGAGTTACAGTCGCAACAGGAGTATCGCCAGAAACAGGGACGATGCATGCTCTGCGATTACATCGAGTTGGAACAAGCCGAGAAAGAGCGTCTGGTGTGCAGCAACGATGATTTCCTTGCCTTGGTACCCTTCTGGGCGGTTTGGCCATTTGAAATTCTTCTGATTAGCCGTCATCACTGGGCAAGTTTGCCCGAACTCAACGCCGCTAAAACCGACTCCCTTAGCAGAATTCTGAAGCAAATCGTTTCGACTTATGATCACGTCTTCGATGCCCCGTTTCCGTACTCAATGGGACTCCATCAGGCGCCGTCCGATAACAGTCCGCATCCGGAGTGGCATTTCCACGCGCATTTCTATCCTCCATTGCTGCGCTCGGCAACCGTGCGGAAGTTTATGGTGGGATTTGAAATGCTCGGCACGCCGCAGCGCGACATCACGCCCGAATTCGCCGCAGAAAAACTGCGATCTGCAGTCCGAAAGGAGCAGGCATGATCGACAGCAACTTTTGGCTCACCACGGTTTCAATGCCATCTGCGACCGCCGGCGAGATGCCTGAGCGTGTAGATGTTGCTGTGATTGGAGCTGGATTCACCGGACTTTCAGCTGCACGGAGTCTTGCTCGGAGCGGCGCGAAGGTCGCAGTGCTCGAGGCCAACAACATTGGTTGGGGCGCTAGTTCGCGGAACGGCGGAATGGTGCTCACGGGCCTGAAGTTGAGCGGAGAGACACTGGCGCGTCGCTACGGAGCGGAGCTGGCACGGCTCCTGTACGGGGCTTCGCTCGACTCCATCGCCATGGTTGAGCAGATCGTTCGCGAGGAACACATCGAATGCAACTTTTCTCGTTGCGGACATCTTGAGGTCGCCTGCAAGCCATCGCATTTCGACGATTTCACACGTTCTTCTGACTTCATTGCAAAAGAATTCAATCACCAGCTTCGAATTGTTCCGCGCAGTGACTTGCGGAACGAGATCGGTTCTGAAATCTATTATGGAGGCATGGTGGATGAAACCAGCGCGGGTGTAAATCCTGCGCAGTACGTTGCCGGTCTCGCGACCGCGGTGATGCAGGCTGGAGCTGCGATTTACGAGAATACCCGAGTGCTCGGAATTCAGCGCGCAACGCGAAATGGAACAGCCGGATTCGAAATCCAAACCACTCGCGGCAGCATTTCCGCGCGTGATGTGCTGATAGCAACCAGCGGTTACACCTCACATGCCACGCCCGCGCTGCAGAAAAAAATTATTCCCATTGGCTCCTTCATTATCACGACTGAGAGGCTCCCAGATGCGCTGGCGCGCGAAGTCAGTCCGCGCAACCGCATGATCTACGATTCGAAGCACTACCTGCATTACTACCGCCTCACGCCGGACAATCGCATTTTGTTCGGCGGTAGAGCGGCTTTTTTTCCGGAAACGAAAAATACAGTAAAACGCAGCGCTGAAATTCTGCGCCAGGGAATGATCCTGGTCTTCCCACAACTGCGCGACACCAAAATTGAACACGCCTGGGGGGGGACTCTCGATTTTTGCTTCGACACCATGCCCCATGCTGGAGAGATTGATGGAATCCATTACGCCCTGGGTTACGCGGGTCACGGGGTCGCCATGGCCACTTATCTGGGAACAAGGATGGCGGAGAGGATTTGCGGCAGCCGCCACGAAATTCCCTTTGCAGTCATTCCCTTCCCTGGCGCGCCACTTGGACTTTACAACGGAAAACCGTGGTTCCTGCCCTTCGCAGGCGCGTATTACAAAGTGCTGGATTGGGTCAGCTGAATAGCTTCTGGCGCCGCACGAATATGTAGGCGATCGGACCCAGCAGCAGTGCGACCGGACCCCACTTCAGCGCAAACTTGTCGCTGGCGATCATGGCGATGCCGCTCATGAGCAATGGCGCGATCACCGCGTAGGCCAGGCCTTTTCCTCCCCAGGGAATGCGGAATGGTCGCGGCATGTCGGGAAATTTTCGCCGCAACTGCCAAACTGAAAGTACAGTGAGCACCGACGTGGCGACCCTGAGCCAGATGTACACCGAAATCAACTGCAGCACATTGTGCCAGGCCAGCGCGCAATAGATCGCGGCCGAGAGCAGAATGGCGATCCATGGTGTTCCGTAGCGGGGATGAAGGCGGCCCAGCACGGACGACAGATATCCGTCGATGGCCATGGCGGACGGCATGCGAGTCGTGGTCAGAACGGTGCTGTTCAGAATTGATAGATTCATGATCGCGGCGGCTACGGTGATAGCAAATCCGAGCTTCGGTCCGCCGATCGCGCGAGCCAGATTTGAGAAATAGCCGGTGTGCCATTGCGGCCAGTTGCCGACGGCTGCCAGAGCGCATATCGTCGGCAATAAGTAAGTCAACATCGAAAGCGGAACCACCCACGCGAGCGCCTTTGGATAACTGCGCTGCGGATTCTCTACCTCTCCGGCCACAGAGGATACTTGCTCGTAACCCGCATAGAGCCAGAGGCCCAAAGCAAATCCGACGCCAAAGACTTGAAACAAGGATTTGTGAGGTGGGATCACGGGAACCAATGGATTCAGGTGCCACATGCGAACACTCATGACGCACATCACCAGAACGGTGAAAAGAATGATCAGCTCCAGCCCAGTAGCGACATCGCCGACCACGCGAATCCCGCGAACGTTGATGTAGGTAATCAGCGCGATCACCAGCACAGCAACACAGTAATGTTTCCATCCGATGAGCTGCGGAAAATAGAACGCCACGTAGTCAGTGAAAAGCACCGCGTAAAGTGCGCCCAGCAGGAATGATGCCGTCCAGTTCCACCATCCCGCCAGAAAGCCCCAAAAATCGCCAAATGCGGCCCGGGTCCAACGATAAAACCCGCCTTCGACCGGCATCGCTGTCGTTAGCTCTGCTGCGACTAGCGAAATTGGAATGCACCAGAAAAACGGAATCAGCAGCTGATAAATCAGAGCCATCCCCGGCCCTGAAGTGCTGACCTGGTCTTCAAGCCCGAATGGGCCGGCGGTCGTATACGAATACATCACGAATACAAACGGGAAGAGACTGACCTTGCTGAGGGCTCGACGGGCTGACTTGCTGTGATTTTTCGGGGGACCTGCCAAGAGTGTGCTGTCGTTTGCCAAGGTTAAGCCCGTTCGAGAATCATCGCGATTCCCTGCCCCACACCGATACACATCGTGCACAGCGCATATTTGCCCTGCGTGCGTCTGAGCTGATTCACGGCGGCCATCACAATACGCGCACCACTCGCCCCAAGAGGATGTCCGATTGCGATCGCGCCGCCATTTGGATTCACGTGCCCGGCATCGTCGGGCAATCCCAAATCTCTCAACACAGCCAATGATTGCGCCGCAAAGGCCTCATTCAGTTCAATTACGCCCATGTCTGAAAGCTTCAGCGCGCTTTTGGCCAGCACTTTCTCGACTGCAGGCACCGGACCAATCCCCATAATCCGCGGCAGAACGCCCACTGCAGCCGACACGATTACGCGAGCCAGCGGATTTAGATGGTGCTGCTTCACGGCCGATTCCGACGCGAGCAACAGCGCGCAGCTGCCATCGTTAACTCCCGAAGCATTTCCGGCGGTTACGGTTCCACTCGGTTTCACAATCGGCTTCAGCTTTGCTAAAGCCTCCGTCGTCGTGTCGGGACGCGGCTGCTCGTCATGGCACACGACCATTGGGCTGCCCTTTTTTGCAGGAACCGTCACTTGCACGATCTCTTCCGCCAATCGTCCCGCTTTCGCCGCCTCGGCCGTGCGCTGCTGGCTGCGAAACGCAAATGCGTCCTGGTCCTCTCGGGAAATTCGCCACTCCGCCGCGATATTTTCCGCCGTTTCCGGCATGGAATCGGTGCCGTATTTTTCTTTCATCAGCGGATTTACGAAACGCCAGCCGATGGTCGTATCTTCGATTTTTGCGGCTCGCGAGAAGGGCGTCTCAGATTTTCCGATTACAAATGGCGCGCGTGACATGCTTTCAACGCCGCCTGCAATTACCAGGGAAGCCTCGCCCGACTTGATCGCACGAGCTGCAATCGCCGCCGCCTCCAGGCTCGACCCGCAGAGTCGATTGACGGTAGCTCCGGGAACCTCTTTCGGCAAGCCTGCCAGCAGGAGCGCCATGCGCGCCACATTGCGGTTGTCTTCACCCGCCTGATTCGCACAACCATAGACGACATCGTCTACCGCGCTCCAATCCACCTTCGCATTGCGCGCAATCAATGCTTTGATCGGAACGGCCGCCAGATCATCGGTGCGGATCGACGAGAGCGCCCCTCCGTATTTGCCGAAGGGGGTTCGAATCGCGTCGCAAATATAGGCGTTCTCCATCGACAATCTCGCAGCCTCCGCTCAGGATTTTCTCACAGCCTCAAAGCAGCACAGCTGCACTTCAAACTACAGCCGGAGCAGCACGAATCGTTTACAATGGTACGCCTTAGAGAAGGGGCGTCGTTGCCACAGACCGTGAACTCGCTATGAACTTTGCGTCACTCGTTGCTGTTTGTTTTGTTCAGCGCGGCCTCACGCAATATGTGCGCCAGCATTTTCTCGACACCACGTTTAAGGGCTTGTATCAGGCCGATCGCTTCGATCTTGCCCTGCTGATTCCCTACTTTATCGTTCTGACATTGCTGGCCACCTACGGCATTCACCGCTACACGCTGGTTTATCTCTATTACAAAAAGAAGAAAAACCGGACCACCGAGCCTGAGCAGAAGTTCTCAGCTCTGCCCCGTGTGACCGTGCAACTTCCCATCTTCAACGAGCAGTACGTGGTTGACCGGCTGTTGCAGGCGGTTTGCCGGTTGGACTACCCCCGCGATTTGCTGGAAATTCAGGTTCTCGACGATTCCACGGACGAAACTCAGAACGTTGCGCGTAATCTGGTCGAACATTCCTCGGCGCAGGGATTCCAGATCACCTATCACCATCGCACGGATCGCGCCGGATTCAAGGCTGGCGCATTGCACGAAGGCCTGAAAACGGCAATCGGAGAATTTGTCGTAATTTTTGATGCCGATTTTGTTCCACCGTCAGATTTTCTGCAGCGCACGATCCACCACTTCACGGAACCGAACGTTGCCATGGTGCAAACGCGCTGGGGTCATATCAATCGAAATTATTCCTTCCTGACGGAGGTTGAGGCCATCCTGCTTGATGGACATTTCGTGCTTGAGCACTCTGGCCGCGCCCGTCACAATGTTTTTTTTAATTTCAACGGTACCGCCGGGGTGTGGAGGCGTGCTGCGATCGATGACGCCGGCGGTTGGCAGCACGATACGCTTACCGAGGACACCGATCTGTCTTATCGCGCCCAACTTCGCGGCTGGAAGTTTATTTATCGGCAGGACGTGGAGTGCCCCGCCGAGCTCCCCGTAGAAATGACAGCATTCAAGACCCAGCAAGCCCGCTGGGCCAAAGGATTGATTCAGACCGGCAAAAAAATCTTGCCGCGGGTGCTCAAGAGTAAACAGCCTTTCCGCGTAAAATTCGAAGCCTGGTATCACCTCACAGCAAATCTGAGCTATCCCTTGATGGTGATTTTGTCGGTGCTGCTGCTGCCGGCCATGGTGATCCGCTTTTATCAGGGCTGGTTTCAGATGTTGTACATCGACATCCCCCTGTTTTTGGCTTCGACATTTTCGATTTCCAGCTTTTATCTCGTTTCGCAGCGTGAACTTTTTCCTCGCACCTGGCCGCGCGCCCTGCTTTATATTCCGTTCCTCATGGCGATTGGAATCGGGCTAACCATCACCAATACCATTGCGGTGCTGGAAGCGCTCATCGGCCGGCAGACTGCTTTTGCCCGCACGCCAAAATATCGCGTAGAGTCAAAAAAGGATGTTGTGCACGCAACAAAATACCGCAAGCGCCTCGGCCTGGTTCCATGGATCGAATTGCTGATCGGCGGCTATTTTGCCTTGACCGTCTACTATGCCGTGACTAACGAGAATTACCTAACCGTCCCCTTCCTGCTGTTATTCGTTTGCGGATACTGGTACACAGGACTGATGTCGCTGCTGCAGGGTCGCCTGCCGAGCTTGTCTTTGAACCCCGCTGAAAACCAGTCCAAGCCCTTTCCGGTTGGAGTCTAGCCACTCGCCTTTCCTTTGCGTTGCGGCAGAGTTAGAATGCCTCTCGCTTCCCCACGCCTCTTAGAGGAGGTCGCTCATGAGCCACCGCACCATTTATTGCGTAATGATCGTCCTCGTTCTTGTTCCGCTTGTGAGCTGTGGAGGCGGGCATAGTGGCGAGACCTACATGCTGATATCTGCCAACGTTAAAGTTCCCTATTGGCAGAGCGCCGGCTCAGGATTTGAGCAGGCGGCCAACCAATTGAAGGTGGCATACGCTTTCACTGGGCCTGACACTTACGATCCCGCCGGCGAGAAGGATGCGTTCAGAACTGCCGTGGCCAAAAAGCCCGATGGCATTCTGATCTCCGTTGCTGATCCCGCTTTGCTGAAGGAAGACATCGACAGCGCGATCGCGTCCGGCATTCCCGTCATCACTATCGATTCGGACGCGCCCGCTAGCAAGCGGCTTTTTTTTATCGGAACTAACAACTATCAGGCAGGAGTCGCCGGCGGCAAGCGTCTCGCACAAGAACTCAAAGGAAAAGGCAACGTTGCCGTGTTCACCATGCCCTCGCAGGCCAATCTGGATGAGCGTTTGCGCGGGTATAAAGCAGCGCTCGAAAGCTCTCCGCAAATCAAACTTTCACACATCATCGACATTAAGGGCGACTCGCGGATCGCTTTTGACACCACGACTCAATTTCTCGGCAATGACAAGAAAGAGCATATTGACGCTTTCGTTTGCCTGGAAGCGCTCTCCGGAAAAGAAGTGGCCACCGTGCTCAGCAGCAATGGCATCAAGGGACGCACCATCATCGCCATGGACACCGACCCCGAAACGCTCGATTGGATCCAGAGAGGCGTGATCGCCGCCACCATCTCACAGAAGCCTTACACCATGGCGTTTGTGGGTCTAAGAATGCTCGACAATTTGCATCACGAGCAACTGGGACAAATCAATTCCGACTGGGCTCACGACAGTTTTGCCCCGGTGCCTGCTTTCGTCGATACGGGCTCAGCCGTTGTGGACAAAACCAACGTCGACGCCTTCATCGCCGCGACCAAATCACATACCACAAAATAGGAGAGCAATGGCACGGATTGCCGCGGTTTGTTTGATTCTGGCGTGTTCTCAGTTCGCACAAGCCTTAGATCGCCAGCCCAGTTCGGATTATCACGCGCGCCGTGAAAAACTGGCGGCCAAGCTTGGCGAAGGCGTGGCTCTGGTTTTTGCGCCTCCCGAGGCTGAGGGCCCCAATGATGTATACGGCTATCGACCCGACAACGACTTCTACTATTTGACCGGCTGGCCGGAACCCGGCGCTGCGCTGATGGTCGTCTCAGCGGCAGAAAAGAAAGACGGTAATCCGGCGCGGCAGTACAGTGAAATTCTGTTTCTTCCCAAGCGGAATTACTCGCAGGAGCAGTGGACCGGCCCAAAGCTCGGCCATGACGATCCCAGGGCTGCACAATTGACTGGAGTCGATCACGTTGAACCGCTCGACAATCTGCGCGACGACCTGGTAAAGCTAATGCCCGCTCGCGGTGTGAAGATTTACACCGATATTCCAGCCGGACAAGCGCCATCAAATTCCATGGCTCCTCTTGAGTGGCTCAGGAATGCCAATGCATTCCCCGTTGGCACGAGCTTTGCCGACATCCGCGCGCTGCTTGCCTCTTTGCGCACGGTGAAGGATGCGGGAGAAATCCAAATGATACAGAAAGCCGTGAATGCCTCGATCGCCGCTCAATTTGCCGCCATCCGCGCTATCAAGCCAGGCATCACCGAACGCGAGATCGCTTCCCTGCTGGAGTATGAGTGGGGCAAACGCGGATGCGAGCGCCCAGCCTACGCGCCTATCGTCGGCTCGGGCTTCAACTCAACCGTGCTGCATTACTCGGACGATTCCGGCACCATGCAATCCGGTGACGTTGTGGTCATGGATGCTGCCGGCGAGTATTCTCTCTACGCTTCCGACATCACTCGAACCGTTCCGATAAACGGCAAGTTCACGCCTCGCCAGCGCGAGATTTATGAAATTGTTCTAGGTGCACAAAAGGCAGCCATGGCTGCATTCGTATCCGGAAAATCAATGCTGCGCCGGCACCAGGCTAATTCCCTAGGGGATGTTGCCTATGACTACATTGATACCCATGGAAAGGACTCGCACGGAGAGCCGCTGGGAAAATATTTCATCCACGGACTGGGCCACTACGTCGGCTTGGCCGTCCACGACGAAGGCGATTACGAGGTGCCGCTCGGCCCAGGCATGGTGTTTACCATCGAACCGGGCATCTACATTCCGGAAGAGAAGATCGGCGTCCGCATTGAAGATATGTATTACGTGGACAAAGACGGCAAGCTGATTCAAATAACGCAATCACTGCCACGGGCCCCTGACGAAATTGAGCGGCTTATGTCCGCGGTCCGTCACTGATAGCGTCCGATATACGCGGCAGCTGCTGTCTAATCAAGCGCCGGCTACCAGCCATCCTGTACCAGATTGATGCCGCAAAATTACCTGGTCCATTGCAAAAATTTCTGCACATCCGAATATTTTTCTGAGAGCAACTATTTTTGCAGCTGCGGGGTTCCAATGATTGAGCAAGTGAAACACCCGGCGCCACTGGGAGGAACGATGGAAGCCGCTGTCCAATCTGATGTGCGTCGTTTGTGCAAAGCCGTTTCGGAAGAACAGGACAACGCCCGGTTACAAACTCTGCTTGACGAACTGCTCCAAATTCTCGAGGAGCGTCAGCTGACGGCGTTGTTGTTGTGACCACTTGATTCGACGATCGGCGATCAGTAAGCGGACGACACCGCGAGCTCTGCCAACTTCTGCGGGCTTTTTGGCTGCGGCACAAATTTGTACCCCACACAATGGATAGTCAGGAAGTGAATAGGATCCGACGGATCCGGCTCGAGCTTCTGTCGTAACTTCAAAATGTGATTATCCACCGTGCGGGTTGTCGGATAGTTGAAGTATCCCCATGCGGCGTTGAGTAGTTCGTCTCGCGTAAGCACCCGATCGGAATTCTGGATCATAAACCTCAAAACTTTAAACTCCTGCGGGGTAAAGGTCAGCAGCGTGCCTTGCCGTGTAACCTCCATTTTGCGAAAATCAACCCGCACATCGTTGAAGGTGTAGATATCCGTACTGTGAAGCCGCGATCGCCTCATCGCCGCACGCACACGCGCCACGAATTCTCTTCCATCAAACGGCTTCAGCACGTAGTCGTCGGCTCCCAACTCGAGCGAGAGGACTCTTTCCGCTATGGAGGACGATCTACCCAGCACGATGATCGAAACGCCTGGGTTGACGGCGCGAATTTCGTCGTATAGCCGGGCCGCCGGAACGCTCATCATTGCGGGGTCCAAAATCAGCACGGCCACAGGAGTGCACAAGAGCTGCTTGCATCGCAACCACGTGTCGGCAATTTCTACGCCATAGCCTTCCGCGCAGAGAAGGTCTTGCAGTCTGGCCTGGACCGCCGGATCCCGGTCAGCAACAACAATCCTTTGCCACACAAGCGGTCTCGGAACTCCTATCAAGCTGGGTGCGATCGAAGTCAATTACTTCCTCCTAGGGTCCAGGGATCTCTACTTCGAAAAACCCTAATCCACCTTGTCTTCGGTCAGCTGCAGCCCGACAAACGGAGTGCAGTTGGTCAATATCACGCCCGCCAGCTTTAAAGTTCTGAGCAGCGCAACTCCCTCGCGGTCGACGAAGGAAACCCCTGCAAGATCGATTGCCAGCTCTCTGCCGGTGGAGAGAACACCGCAACAACAGCGCTGTAATTCCGTCACCGACGGGCCGCCCAGATGACCTTCCAGCCGGAGTGTCTCGCCAGTTCCGTGAGTGAACACCGTCGAAATCTTGAGAATATGAGGCTGCAAATGTGTTTCTTTCTTTAAATGCCGATACCGGCACATTCGTCTGATTCGAGTTCGTGTTGAAACGCAGTTGATCATGCGGCACAAATCGGATCGGAAACGGAAATCAAAAGTTCATAAAAGACTTCAGCTTGGTCCGCTTCTGAAACCGAACGATAGAGCGACCACAATTGCGAATCCGTAATTTCGCTCGACACCAGCTTCGTTACCAGAAGCTTTCTCGGCATGAGCGCCCTCGGGTTCGTCCAGGCAATTTCCAACATCCGTTTCCCAACCTCCCGCTTGTTTCTCGAGTAACTTTCCTGAAATCGGCGTAACCTCAATAGACTCGCGATTGAATCGATTTATTCCCCTACGGCACACAGCGTGCCAAAGCATTCACTTTGTTAATTTCTCGTTAATCGGATTGAAAACAAGCCGGTTGCGGCTTGTGCTTGTGTTCAAGCCTCGAAGCAAAGACCTCAATATTTGGAGGGAGCGGCTGCTCACGAGCAGGCCGTAGAGGACCTGCCCACAACATTTAGCGGGCAGGACGCTGAATTCTGAGCTTTTTCATGCGCGCCCGCAGTGTGCTGGGATGAAGCTCAAGTATTTGGGCCGCACCCGAGGGCCCATCGATGATGCCTTGTGTGCTGTCCAGTACCCGAAGAATGTGTTCTTTTTCGATGTCTTCCAAAGATCGCTGCACGGCCGGCGTACCAGCGGGTGACTCTCGAAGGTTAGCTCCATTCACAGCCGTGCCGGCTGCAACTGCCGGCTTACTTTCCTGGATCGGCAGAAGATCACTCCCCATGGTTAGCACGGGCCCGCGGCACAGCACCACTCCGCGCTCGATCACGTTCTGCAGCTCGCGAATATTTCCCGGCCATTCGTAAGCAGCGAGGTGATTCATGGTCTCTTGTGACACCGACATCAGCTTTTTGCCGAATCTTAGACAGCAGCGCTCGAGGAAGAAAAGAACCAGTTCAGGTATGTCGCCGCGACGCTCGCGCAGCGCAGGCACGCGCAGCGGCAGCACATTCAGCCGATAAAACAGATCCGACCGGAACCGCCCGGCGCGAACGTCTTCCTCCAGATTTCGATTGGTGGCAGCGATGATTCGTACATCCACCTTCCTGGTTCGCCGGCTGCCGATTGGCTCAAATTCATGTTCCTGCAGAACCCGCAGCAACTTGACCTGCGCTTCGGCGGGGAGCTCTCCCACTTCATCCAGAAAAAGTGTGCTGCCATCGGCGAGCTCGAATCTCCCGATGGCGTCCTGAAGTGCTCCGGTGAAAGAGCCTTTGACGTGGCCAAACAGTTCGCTCTCTACCAATCCTGAAGGAATTGCGCCGCAGTTCACGGTGACCATAGCGCGGGCGCTGCGGGGGCTCCGAGAATGAATCGCGCGGGCGAGGAGTTCCTTCCCTGTACCGGTTTCTCCATGTAAGAGCACGGTCGCATCGGTTGGCGCAATGACTTCTATATTCCGCAACACCTCGAGCAGGGCGGGACTGTTTCCGACGATCTCGTCAAAGTTGTGTTGCCGGAGAATCTCCTCTTGCAGGTACACATTCTCCGCCTCGAACCGGGTTTTCAGGGCATTAATTTCCTCATACGCCTGCATGTTCTCCACTGCCAGGGCGACCTGCGTCGCCACTTCCTGCAGAAAATCGGCGTCTTCTTCGGAATACCGGTTCTTTGCCTTGCTGCCAACATTCAGCGTTCCGATGCACTTACCCCGCGCGATCATCGGAACCACGCAATCCGAGTTGATTCCCTCCTTGAACAAGCGCCGATCGTTGGAATATTTCCCTTCTTTCTCAAGATCGCGGCGCAAGGCCGCCCGGCGTTCCTGATAAACCCAGCTGGCAATACTGTCGTTGCGGTGAAACTCCATGCCCGCGCGGAAATAGTCCGACTGCAGATCGCTGTCCATGCTGAGAAACCGGAATGCCTGCTTTTCCGGCTGGTACAGCGTGAATGCGCAACGATCAAACTGAATGACACCGCTCAGGACTTTAGAAATCGACTGTAGCAGCGCATCCTGGCTCAAGCTGGTGATGATGGTGTTGTTGATTTCCAGCAGGGTGCGAGAACGCTCGGCGGCCCTCGAAACTTGCGCATTCAGCGCGGCTATTTCTTCGTAAGCCCTCATGTTTTGCACAGCCAGCGCGATCTGTGCGGCCACTTCCTGAAAGAAAACCGCATCGCCGTCGGAATATTGGTTGGTGTTCCTGCTGGCCAGATTTAAAGTCCCGATACTTGTCCCTCGCGCGATCAAAGGCACAACACAATGCGAGCGCATGCCTTCTTCCAGCAGACGTTTCTCGTTCTCGAATTGCGGCTCGACCTCGATGTTGTGCCGTACCAGATAGTGTTTCGAATCGAAGACAAATCCCACGCTGCTTTCGGCGCGCTGGATCTCCTGCCCAACTTGAAAATTGCGGACAATCCCTTCCAGGGCGAGTATGCGGAAGGTGTCGCGCTCAGGCACGTGCAGCATTAGCGCAACAGCGTCGAATTGCAGGACCCGGTGAAGGGCTTTGGAAACCGCGCTGAGGAGCGCATCCTGAGTCAGGCTGCTGATGATCGCATTGTTGACCTCGAGGAGCGTGCGCGCGCGTTCCTCGCTTTTTCGCAGCGCTTCAGCGACACGCTGCCCTATGTCCTGGGAAACCCTCATCCAAACGCTCCCGAGTGCTATCGGTGGCTAAAAGCATCGAAGCGTGTTTCATTCGGTCCTATCGCGGCCAGTGCGCTATTACCGTAACTTGCAGCTGCGACTGCTGATCGCAGCAGTTCTCGCGTAAAAAACCCGCTTTACAAAACTCGTGAGTGGCCTCCACGAAAACCTGAACCAAGCCTATCAGCCCGCTTGTCGCCCCAGGCGTGCTTCGCGGTTTATGTCTGGCCATTTTACATTCTTCTTGAGGATTGGAGCGAAAAGCCAAAATGCGCCACCGCCGTTTCCTCGCTTAATCCGCGGGCTCGGCAGTTTGGTATCCTAGGTCATCGTGCGGATGATCTGGTGGTTTTTGATCGTAGCCGCGGCTGCGGGAGCGGTACTGTGGGCGGCTTTGTCGGCGTATTTGCAAGTTCGAAAGCGCCTGCGCCGTGCGGAGAACAGGCCACGCGAGACTGATCAGGGAACCAGGATCACACCACGGTAAGGAGAGGGTATGGCAGATTCCGTTCTACAAGTTGCTGCTCGACGTAATCGAGCGGCCGATATCGCGTTGCAGGCTGCGCTCGTCGTCGGGGGCAGCCTGTTTGTGGCTTTCTGTGCGCGCATTTATCTTCCTCTTCCCGGCACACCGGTGCCGTTGACGGTGCAGAATCTCGGCGTCCTGCTGGTTGGATTAGCGCTCGGCAGCCGCCGCGGTTTTGCAGCGCTCGTGCTTTACCTTGCCGAAGGCGCAGTGGGGCTGCCGGTTTTCAGCCCAGCCCTCTCCGGCGGATTCGTGCAGCTACTTGGTCCGACCGGTGGTTACTTGATCGCCTATCCATTCGTCGCCGCGCTGACCGGATACATTTTCGAGCGTGGGAAACCGACGTTTGCGCGCGCCGCCTGGGCCTCGATTGCCGGCGAGATCTTGCTTTTCGCAGGCGGAATTTCACAGCTCTATATCCTTACCCATTCGTTAGCTCAGGCGCTCAGCTTTGGACTTTATTGGTTCATCTTTGCCGAAGTCATGAAAGTGATGTTTGCTGCCGGCGCTGCCAGAGGCTGGCAGGGTCTTTTTCGCAGGCGTTAATCCTGCACATTCGACGGAGGAATTTTGTCCACTACCGCCATCGGCGTTCGCGAAATCACCGTCGCACACAGTCCCGATTCTGACGACGCGTTCATGTTTTACGGGCTTGCGACCAACCGAGTCCAGGTTCCCGGCTTGCGCTTCTCGCATACGCTTTGCGACATTCAGACCCTCAACCAGGAAGCCATGCAGGGCGGCGGACGTTATGACGTCACCGCAATCTCTTTTCACGCCTATCCCTACATTCAGAACAACTACGCGCTGATGACCTGCGGCGGGAGCGTCGGCGAAGGTTACGGGCCAATGATCGTCGCCCCACGAGCTTATTCGCTCGGCGAGATTAAGACCAAAACGGTTGCTGTCCCCGGGAAGCTCACCACCGCGTATCTTGCATTGAAGCTATTTGCTCCCGAAATCCAGACCAAAGTTGTCCCCTTCGATCAAATCATCCCCAGCGTGCTGGCCGCCAAATACGAGGCTGGGCTGATCATCCATGAAGGCCAGCTTACCTACGACCGCTCCGGCCTGCATCGGATTCTCGATCTCGGCAAATGGTGGCTGCAGGCGACCGGCCTGCCTCTGCCGCTTGGCGGCAATGCTATTCGTCGCAGCCTCGGCCACGATCTCATCGCGAGCATTTCTTCGGCGCTTCGCGACAGCATTCAATACGCGCTCCATCATCGCGATGAAGCGCTCGGCTATGCCATGCAGTTTGCCCGCGATCTCGACTCTCGCCTGGCGGACCAGTTCGTCGGAATGTATGTGAACGAGCGCACGCTCGATTACGGCGACGACGGGAAAGAAGCCATTGGCCGCCTGTTGAAGATGGGATACGACTCGGGAATCATCTCGGTGGAACCGCAAGTGGAGTTTGCCTGACGCCCGCGATTCCTGGCCAGGGATCGCTATTGTGCGAATCGAAATGTTTCCAGCATCTGGTGCAGGCGATGGTCCACCTCCGTCTGGTCCTGTTTGGTAAATTCGCGAGTCGTGCCCGGGTCAAAAACCGCTGGATTGGTTAGAACCTGCCCGATCCCTAGCTCGTAGCATTTGCCACTGTGAAACGTCCTGTAAATCTCTCCTGTTTTTTCATGCGCCGTCCATGCGTCGCTGATAAGGAATCGCTTGAAGGTAACGCCATTGATCGTGCGGGTGTCGGATGTACTCACCTGCCAGTCGGGTGACCCCGCCGCGCAACTCTCTGAAGTCTTTGCCGCGGCCACGTCGGCAACGAAAAACGCAGCTCCAGAAAAACTGAGCTTGTCTTTAAATCTGTCCTTCGGGTAGGCGTAGCAAACGTAAGTCGTTGCCTCACTTCCACACAGGTCACCTTGACTTGTACAAGAGTCCGGCGCGGTTTTATTTCCGGTGCTGCCATCATGCGTCGTCGGGCATTGAATCAGAGACCGCCAGTGCCTGAACTCGAACTTTCCTTCGTCACTGGTGAAGGTTTGCACCTCATCCTCGGCAGAGAGTCTGCCTACTAATCCGCACAAGTGTGGCAGGATCATGGCTGCCATGAACCACAAGGTGCTCCGTTTCACGGTTTCCACCTTACTGAATAAGTGAGCATTGGCTTGGTTTGTAGGATTTTTCAAAATCCAATTGGAATAGTCTAGTCCCCATTGACGAGCACTGTACCTTTTTCTGGAGGGCCTTTGGGTGGCGCTGCGCTGGAACCGCCACGCCCCCCAATGCAATTTTCTTAACAGCTTTACCGATTCGAACAAGCAATCGCATGGTGCTCAGTACAGCACCAATGATTTCCACGCGTATAATTGACTGAATTTCTTCGTGAGGACTCACCATGCCTTCTCCCAATGGACAAAACGGTAACGGCCACAACGGAAATGGCGCTGCACGCCCGCGCGCTGAATGGATTTCACGCCGCAGAGCGCAGAACAGCGACGCCAATTTCTCGCAAATGCACTATGCGCGCCAAGGCGTGGTCACGGAAGAAATGGCATGCGTCGCTCAGCGGGAGAAACTGGTTCCGGAACTGGTCCGCGATGAAGTTGCTCGTGGCCGCATGATCATTCCCGCGAACATCAACCATCCTGAGTTGGAGCCAATGTGCATCGGCGTGGCTTCGCTCTGCAAAATCAACGCCAACATCGGAAATAGCGCAGTCACGTCCAATATCGGCGACGAACTGAACAAGCTGCACACCGCCGTTCACTACGGCGCCGACACCGTCATGGATCTTTCCACCGGCGGCAACATTCATGAAATCCGCGAGGCCATTCTGCGGCACTCGCCCGTTCCAATCGGCACTGTGCCGATCTACGAGGCGGTTTCGCGCGTGAAGCGCATTGAAGACCTCAGCGCGGAAGTCCTGCTCGAGGTCATTGAGGAACAAGCCGAACAAGGCGTGGATTACATGACCATCCATGCCGGCGTATTGATTCAGTATCTGCCCATGGTTTCAAGGCGAATCACCGGCATTGTAAGCCGGGGCGGTGCCATCCTCGCGCAGTGGATGGCGCATCATCGGAAGCAGAATTTTCTTTATGAATGCTTCGATGATATCTGCAAGATTTTTGCCAAGCACGATGTGTCGTTTTCCCTAGGCGACGGACTGCGCCCCGGCTGCATCGCCGACGCCAGTGACGAAGCGCAATTCGCCGAACTCAAGACCCTTGGCGAACTGACCAAGCAGGCCTGGAACTACGACGTGCAGGTCATGATCGAGGGCCCAGGCCATGTTCCGATACACAAAATCCAGGAGCAGGTCGACAAAGAACGAGAGCTTTGCTACGAAGCACCTTTCTATACACTCGGCCCGCTGGTCACGGACATCGCGCCCGGATACGACCACATCACCTCCGCAATCGGCGCGGCCATGATCGGTTGGCACGGTGCAGCCATGCTCTGCTATGTCACTCCTAAGGAGCATCTCGGACTTCCCAACGAGAAGGACGTTAAGGACGGAATCATCGCTTACAAAATTGCCGCCCACGCCGCTGATCTTGCCCGCCGCCGTCCTGGCGCACAGGATCGCGACAATGCCATCAGCTTTGCTCGCTACAAATTCGATTGGGAGAAGCAGTTCGCGCTCTCGCTCGATCCGGAAACCGCGCGTGCCATGCACGACGAGACCCTCCCCGACGATTACTACAAGGAAGCCGCCTTCTGCTCGATGTGCGGCCCGAAATTCTGCTCGATGAATTACTCCTCCAAAGTCGACGAGTACAACAAGGAAGTTCATGGGCTGGAAAAGCAGGACTACTCGGAACTGGTCGACAAGCTGGTGGACGCGAAGCTCGCGTCGTGATTCTGGGTCAAATCAGATGTCGCTCTAACCTTCGTGTACCTTGGTGTTCCTTCGTGGTGGACTACTGTTTCGATTTTCCGCTAGGCCCGTAATAGTGATAGGTGTCCGGCGCGACGTAGTCATCGTCGGCAGGGCGCGCATGCCGTACTCTGCTTTTTTGCGGAGTATTATCCTGTGCCTTGGGTGCGTTCGCTGGCGCAGAAGCAGAATATGGAGTGGGCCTGGACGCCTTCGTCCTTTGCCGGCTGTCAGATATTCGTGGTGCAAGCACGACAATTGGATTGACCGCGCTTGAATTACTTTCATGAGCATTGGCAACCGATTTACTCGACGCGTGAGCTCCGGGCGCATTGCGGCTCACGGCTGAAATGACTCCGACGGCGAGAAGTGCCGAAAGCGCTCCCATTCCAACTGATGTCCAGAGCCGGCTCTCACGCCTGATGGATTCGCGGCCTTTGGCCCAAGCCAGCTTGCTGTGCTCAATGAATGCCCGGGTACTTGCAGGTCCCTCGATCCGAATTCGGATTCTCTGGGTCCGCGCGCGCTGAACCAGATAACCGTACCGCCATATCAGTATCCTGAAAACTTTCAAGACGCTCGTTCTGCCGTCGGCTTTTAACCGTCCGAGGCGTGGCGAGACTGTGGCCCAAGCAGATCGCACCCGGTTTCCCCCGGCCCAACAAGCCGCGATCGCGACCAAACTGTTTTTTTTAGCGAGTTGCAGAGCGGATGTGAATTTCGCTCGAGGATTGATCGCTGCATACGTCGTTTGCGCTTTGCCCCTAACTATTACAAGCGTTTGGGTCGCGCCAGAGTATGCATTCTTAACCTTCTGGTGCAGTGATCTGCCAATCTGTGTCAGATTGTCCCGCCGTCGCGAATGCTTGTGGACCTGAGCAGCAGCGGCCGGAACTTCGATGACAGCGTCATGGGACACGGCGGGCGCCTGGGGAACAACCTGAGGTTCACGTTTGTCTAGTTCGGCAAGATTCGCAGCAATCGGGCTGCTAGTTATGACCGGAATTGTCGGTGGCGGTGCGCGGCGGATCACCGAAGCGGTCTTTGGGGACGGCCACGGGATAGGCGGTGAAATCGCTCCCATCCGGGAGGCGCTGCCATCGACCTGCGCAACTTCGCGCGACTGAGAATCAAGCACAGTCGCGGCCTGTAGGGCGGCGTTAGGGAGATTCTCGCGCCGTGACATCTGAATCACTTCGGCAGAGGATGCTGGTTTTTCTAATTTCGCCGGTTGCGCAGGTTCTTCAGGCTCATCCGTCGCCTGCCAGATCAAGCCATGCGGAACCAGCGGCTCCTCTTGCTTTCTTGTCTTGCGCCGACCAAACATGCCGCCAATTGGATGCTGGCCGGGTAAGTAGAAGCTAGCTCATTCAATGATTATTTGACAAGTCCCAAGGGGCTGAGATTGTGGCCGGGTTCAGGCCTTCACACTGTGACCGCGACCTCCCGGGGCATTTTGTAGGCGTTCGATACATACTGCAAAACCATTCGTTGAGTATTGAAAAATGAGCCATTTAGCGCGATGGCGTAACGCATGATCTCGGTGTAGCGGTTGGGCCGACCGTAAAACATCGGAACAATTTCTCTTTCCAGCTTGTCATAGAGGGCCGCGATTTCCGCCGATGGATCTTCGGCCTCCGCACTGCTTCCGATCGACCACCCCGTGACCCCCTCAATATGCCCTTCCGCCCACCAGCCGTCCACCACGCTGAAGCTGGGAACTCCGTTCAGAGCAGCTTTCATGCCGCTGGTCCCGGAGGCTTCCTGCGGCCTCAAGGGATTGTTGAGCCACAGATCGACGCCGGAAGTAATTAATCGTCCCCAGCGCATGTCGTAGTTCTCAACGTAGACGGTACGAATGGTATCGGCCAGTCCGGCCGCGCTGCCCACCACGTGGCGAATCAAGTTTTTCCCACCCTCGTCGTGAGGATGCGCTTTTCCGCCATACACCAATTGAATCGGCCCAACCTCGCGCGCGATTTTGCGCAGGCGCTCGGGATCGTGGAAGAGCAGGTCAGCGCGTTTGTAGGTGCTGGCGCGTCTCGCAAAACCGATCGTCAGCACCTTAGGATCGAGCTGGACTCCGAATGTGCGGGCAATCTCTCCGAACAGCTCATTCTTGGCTTCGGCATGCGCATCACGAATGCTGGGCAGCGGAATGCTGATCGCATACCGCAAGTAATTGTTGTCCGTTCGCCAGCCGGGAATGCAGGAATCAAACAACTCGCTGAATGCCGGCGATGTCCAGGTAATGGCATGTACGCCGTTTGTAATGGCGCTGATTTCGTAAGTGGGAAACATGCCCTGGGAGACTTGCCCGTGCCGCATCGCAACTCCGTTCACGTACCCGGAGAAGCGCAACGCAAGGTAAGTCATATTCAGCGCGTCGCCTTCCCAGGCTTCAGCCTCATCCAGCAAAGAAATGTGATCCTTCGCGAGGATCTGAACGGCTAGACTTCGCTGAAACTGATCGTGGCCCGCTGGCACCGGCGTGTGCGTAGTAAAAATACACATATTGCGTACGCCGTCGATATCCAGCTGCTTCAACCGCTCGGCAAAACTTTGATCCAACCGGCGCTCAAGCAGCCCGAGCGAGAGGAGCGCCGAGTGGCCCTCATTCATGTGATAAGCCTCGATCTGACCGGAATAGAGCTTCTCGATCAGCCGAAAGCCGCCGAACCCCAGAATGACTTCCTGCGCCAACCGATATCGCTGATCGCCGCCATAAAGGTAATCCGTCAATCCCCGGTCCTGCTCCGCGTTTTCAGGAACATTCGTGTCCAGCAGATAAACCGGAACCGTCTCGCCGGTAATTCCGGTTATGGTGTACTTCCAGGCGCGAACCGAAACCTGCCTTCCCTCGACTTCCACCGCCACGCGCTGCTTCACCTCGGTGAGCTGATGCTCCGGGGCCCACTCCTGCGGCTGCTCAAATTGATTTCCTGCTGAATCCAGCACCTGGCGGAAGTAGCCTTTGCGGTACGCCAACGTCACCGCCGCCAGCGGCAAGCCCAAATCAGCCGCAGAACGAAGCGTGTCGCCGGCCAGAATTCCCAAACCACCGCTGTAGGTCGGGATATCTGGTTCCAGGGCAATTTCCATCGAAAAATATGCAATCCGAGGAGAATGATTCTTTTTCATCGAAGGTCCATCTTTGAGGCAAAGACAGGATCTGGAAGTGTATTCGAGGAACTTAGCTCAAACGCCAGTATAACGTTATGGTGCGTTTCGCTGCCAACAAAAATGCGCGCACTAAAAGATTGTCTTGGGAAAACCTAAGTACGTGGTTTAATTTTTCCGCTCTATCAAAAACTGCGCTAAGGCCTTGAGAGATTCACCCCGCGATCCAAAGTTGTCCATGGCTTTGGATGCTGATTGCAGCAAAGCGGCAGCTTTCTTCCTCGACTGATCAATCCCAAACAGCGCCGGATAGGTAGCTTTCTCTGAAGCCAGGTCCTTCCCTGCCGTTTTTCCTAATTGGGCCGAGGTCTGAGTGACGTCGAGAATGTCATCTACGATCTGGAACGCCAGACCAATGGATCGCCCATAGCAACGCAGGTGGCCGATCTGGTCCGTGGTTGCTCCCGCGTGGAGGCCGCCGGTTACCGCACAGGCCGTAATCAGCGCAGCAGTCTTGGATTGATGGATATATTCGAGCATCTCAGCATCCGGCTTGGTATGCTCCGCCTCCAGGTCGACGACCTGGCCGCCGATCATTCCGTCAACAGTTCCAGTGGCTCGGGAAATCTCTTCAATGATTCGCACCCGTGCCTCAGCGGGACACCGCAGCCGCGAGAGCACCTCGTAAGCTTGAGTTTGCAGCGCATCACCGGCCAGGATGGCGATTGCCTCGCCGAAAGCTTTGTGGCAGGTCGGTCGTCCTCGCCGCAGATCGTCGTTATCGAGAGCGGGAAGATCGTCGTGGATGAGCGAGTAAGTATGCAGCATTTCCAGCGCTGCGCCCAATTCGTCAACTCCGGCGGGTAGCTCGCCCACGACCGCACGCGCCGCTTCCATGCACAGGATCGGGCGGATGCGCTTCCCTCCGGCGAACACGCTGTGGCGCATTGCTTTGTGAATGGAGCTCGGGCGCGTATTTGCAGAAGGCAGCAGACGTTCCAGCGCAGCATCGGCGAGCTTGCGCCCTTCCTCGAGTGTATGCGACAGCATCGACGTGAGTATAACAAGCAAGAGAACGGACCGATTGCAGCGAAGGTGGGCGCGCTTGTCTCATCACCCATCAGGCGCGGACCCGTATCTAACTCTCCTATTCGTCTACTCCTTCGTCCGCCGGGGCCTTCCTGAGCGAAGTCGAAGGGTCTCTCGTGGGTCTACCAATACTGCTTTAACGCCTTGACCACGGTGCTATTGCTGCCATCTGGCCGCACCACCCAGAGTCCGCGGCAATTCGAATTACCCGGGCGCGCCGGGTTTCCGGTCGGAGTGTCGACCGTCGCCGCCTGGCCATCAGGCTGCACACACTCATTGTCGTAAAGGTTCCACAAGAACGCGCCATATAGTCCTGCATTGCTGGCCGTGCTGAGCACAGCGGGAGCACGCCAGCTAGTGCCGCCCACCAGTTGGTTCTCATACATGCCGTATTCGGAGATCAGAATTCGGCGGTTCCCCAAACCCAGCGGATCCGGCGCCAGCTTCTCGATCGTCTGCAGCGCCTAATTGAATGCTTGCTCCATCGAGGCAGCGTCGTTGCCGGTTGCCGTCGAGTCGTAGGAGGAATAGGTCACCATGTCTGCGTTTACTTGCGGCACTACGGCATTGATCACGCGTGTCAAGCCTTGCTGCGCATAGTCAAGCACGCGGTTCACCTCCGCCCCGTTCAGCACCAGCATGCTGGAATCGTGGGCTTCGTTGCGCGCCTGAGTCACTCCCGCTTGCCGCGCCTTGAGCCACGCGATCATGTCTTGAACCGTGTGTGCGGGGATGTTGCCTGTGGCCGCGCTTCCCTGCCCGCCAAGCGCAACCCAATCCCCTTCCCAGTTTTTCAGGATGAACGTCTTTCCGCTTCCGGAAAACTTCGAATACAGGTATTTCGTCAGTTGGTAGAACTCGTTCTGCTCCGCTTGCTGGCGCTGAGGCGATTGCGCCATACCCGGCAGGAAATCCCAGTTGGCGAACGTGTACGCAGTCAGAACGATCGTCCTCAAAGGCAGGTTGAAGACGGTATCGTAGGGCCGGGTTTGTGCCAGAGAAGCCAAATCCGGCGGATCCTGTGCCGGCCATGAGCTTGAGGACTGATCTGGATACTGGCTCCGAAACCAGGGCGTCAGATACACGAAGATCGAGTCGGAGCCCAGCTGGCTGATCTTCTGCGCGCCTTCAATAAGAAAGTTATTGTTCGTAAAACCATAGTTGCCGGCGACATGCGCGATTCCGGCCTCGAACTTTGTTCCCAGCGCTCTACTGGCGGAAACAGAACCCATATGTCCGCCTCCGCACCCGACCGCAATCAGAGTCGATGTCAAAAGAGTGCAAAGAACAATCTTTTTCACGTGAGTACCCCTGAGTGTCTGAATCCAGGCACTTTCAGGACACACCACTGCCGTGGAGCAGACACCCAAGAGGCGCTACAGGAAACCAGGTATGAGGTGCGGTGAAAAGCCCGTATATTCAGAGCTGATTTACGGGTAGGCTAGCAGAGACACTGCAGAACGCAAGTTCATTCTCAGCCGAAATGCCCTATTTTCGCTAGGTTTGTACGATTCTAAGTCCCAGCACCAATATTGGATAAACAGAAAAGGCGCCGCATGGGCGCCTTATTCAATGGGAGCTTAAGTTTTAGGCCGCGACTCGTGACGACATAGATCGTGGTACCGCTGCCGTCAAAATACCGCGCGTGTCCGAACTCGGGCAGCAATCATCGGCGCCGGCCGTGAGTGTCTTTGTCCACATTTCTTCATCCGCTACCCGGTGATTGCAGATGATGCGAATACCCTCAAACTCGTGCTTCAGCGTTTCCACGTCATGCAGGGTCGCCGACTCGAGATCCAGAATGATCGCATATGGCCGGTGCTTCGCGGCAGCTCGACGCAGCTCATCCAGAGAACGGGCCACGTGGACGCCATGAAAAGAATCACTCAGTGAAACTGCCAGGAGTCGCGCGACATTGGGATCGCTTTGCAGTAAAACGATATTGGTGGGTTGCATTGTTCCTCGTTTCCGCCGCTCTACCACGGCAGCTAATGCCCCGCATGACTGTTACGGAGCGGAATTGAGTTTGCCGCAACGCACTTCGTTAGGAACCCCGCCTAGCGATCGAACGGTTCGGCCTGCATCTTGCCATTTTGCTTCAGGAGGATTTCAACTTTGCCCTCGGCTTCCTCCAGCTCTTTGCGGCACGAGCCCGAAAGCTGCATGCCTTCTTCGAACAACGTCAGCGATTTTTCAAGGGGCACTTCGCCCTGCTCCAGCTGCTGAACGATCTTTTCCAGTCGCTGGATGCACTCTTCAAATTTTGGCAAGGAAGAATACTCCCAACGCCTTAGAGTTTACACTGCGCGACCCTAGAATCCATCAGGGAAACACTGTAGGAGAATCGATTTAATTTCTAAGGGTGCCGAATTGGGAGATACGGAAAGCTTGTATCGATGTCCTTTCTACGTCTATCTGCCGAAAATTGCACCTTGCCGCTCGCTGCGTTCCGCCCCGATTTCCCTTGTGGAAACCGCCGATGATTCGATCGACATCGAAAGCGAAATGCCTTTGGATCCGAGTCAAGTTGATAGGCCGTTCAAGAAGCTTCGCAAGCTGCTGAAGAAATTGCCGAAGCAGCCCTCGCCCAAGCAGGTTCATGACATTCGTACGCGAACGCGCCGCGTGGAGGCAACTCTCTTCGCGTTCTCCCTCGACCAGAAGCGAGCGGGAAAACGCCTACTCAAAGCCGTAACACCGGTGCGCAAACGCGCCGGAAGAGTCCGCGACATGGACGTGCTTACTGGTTTCGCTTCAACGCTCGCTGCCAACCCCGATAAGGAATGTGTAACCGAGTTGCTGGAGCATCTCGGAAAGCAACGCTTCGACGGAGCTCGCAAGTTGCATAAAGCCGCCGTCCGAAATCGAAAGCTTGCTTCCCGGTCTCTGAAACGCTGTTCGTCATCAATCGCGAAACGTGTCAACGGGAAAAAAGTTCGAAATGATTGGGCGATTGATGCTTCCGCGGCCGCCCTGCAGCTCTCTACCGAGCTTGCGAAGTGGCCGAAGCTGACGGCCGGCAATCTACATCCCTTTCGCCTCAAGGTGAAGGAATTGCGCAATGTGCTGCAGCTTTCGGGCAAAGACAGCAATGTCGTCGAGATGTTGGCCGAAGTCAAGGACGCCATCGGTGAGTGGCACGACTGGACAGAGCTCGGCAATATCGCCGACCAGGTCCTCGATCACGCGCACAACTGTGAACTGCGTAATCAAATTCGCAATGAAGCCAGAGCACGGTTCGATAAAGCAATTCTGCTGGCCAACAACACAAGAGCAAAGTTGTTCGAGACGCCGCACTCCAAGCGCGCGCGCACCCGGCCGCTGAAGGACCAAGTATTAGAGGCAAGCGCCACATTAGCTGCGTAAAGAAACCTCGAACCGAGGAATGAAGACATGACTAAGCTCAAGGGCCATCGAGTAATCATTGAGACCCCGCGTAATTCGCGCAACAAATACAAGTTCAACGAGAAAACAGGGCGTATGAAGCTGTCGAAGGTGATGCCCGAAGGGATGATGTTTCCTTACGATTTTGGTTTTATTCCCGGGACCCATGCTGACGATGGCGATCCGCTGGATGTGCTGGTGCTCAGTGATGAGCCGATGTTTCCCGGTTGTGAAGTCGAATGCCGCTTACTCGGCGTCATCAAGGCGGAGCAGAAAGAACGAGGCGAAAAAACGCGCAATGACCGGATCGTAGCTGTCGCTGAAGGTTCGGTGCTTTACGCCAGCGTAAACGAGCTCTCGGACCTGGAACCGGCGGTATTGAAGCAGATTGAGGAGTTCTTTACCAATTACCAGAAGGTCCGCAACATCGAATTCAAGGTTCTGGAAAGGCGGGGCTCGCGCAGTGCTGTGGAACTGGTGAATCGAACCTCCCGGAAGGCGGCCTGAGCACATCCCGATTGCAGGGCAAGATCACGATGGCCCGATGTGTTCCACTACTCATCTCCCCACCGACAAACCTTTATTTCAATCTGAGCATCCAGACACGCTGGAGCCTTGGAAACTTCGAATGGGCAAGAAGAACGGCAGACGAGCCTCGCTGGCAGATCCATCCCGGCTAAATCCTCGCGATTCCGACGACAAGAAGATGTTGCGGGTCGTAATTGAGACTCCGAAGGGGAGTCGCAATAAATTTGCCTTCGACCCAAAACAACATATCTTCGAACTGAAGAAAGTCCTGCCCGCGGGAATGACCTTCCCTTATGACTTCGGCTTTGTTCCCTCAACCATGGCTGACGACGGCGACCCGGTCGATGTGTTGGTCCTCATGGACGAGCCCGCCTTCCCCGGTTGCGTCCTTTCCTGTCGTCCAATCGGGGTAATCGAAGGAGAGCAGGGCGCGAAGAAAAACAAAGAACGTAACGACAGGATCGTCGCAGTGGAGCGGGACGCACACAGTTGGGCCGACATCAAGAGCATTGATGATTTGGGGAAGCAGTTCTGCCGGGAACTGGAAGAATTCTTCGTCGACTACCACAAACTTATTGGTAAGAAATATCGCGTGCTGGGCTTGAGGGGGCCGGATCAGGCGAGGAAGCTGGTGAAATCAGGAAGGCGATGAGCCAAATTCTTATTCGGTTCCTCGTCGGTGGCCTGGTCGTTTCTGCCTTCGCGCTTATCGGCGATCTGCTTAAACCAAAAAGTTTCGCCGGCCTGTTCGGCGCGGCTCCCTCGGTGGCGCTCGCGACAGTTGGGCTTACTGTTGCGAAGGAGGGCGCTTCCTACGCGGCGACCGAAGCTCGCTCGATGATAGTTGGTTCCATCGCATTTTTTGCCTATGCCTCGTTCGTGAGTTGGATTCTGATGCGCTACAAACCCAAGGCGCTCTGGGTCACCGTAGGTTCCATGTCGATTTGGCTTTGCGTGGCCTTCGGTCTCTGGTCGGTGTGGCTGAAATAACATGCAAGTCAAAGCCGATCCTTCTGTTCTCCGGCAAACCAACTGGCACGAGCTTGCAGTGCGGTTCTTCTTTGGCGGCCTCATCACTGCCATGGCAGGACTTATTGCCAAGAAATACGGCCCCGGCATAGGCGGCTTGTTCCTGGCATTTCCGGCAATCTTTCCGGCGAGCGCGACGCTTATCGAAAAACACGAAAACGAGAAGAAGCAAGAACAAGGGCTTAACGCAACCGCGCGCGGCAGAGAAGCCGCGAGCGTGGACGCAGCAGGGGCAGCGATGGGAAGCCTTGGGCTTCTGATCTTCGCATTTCTGGTGTGGCAATTCATCCCGAGCTATCGGGCTTGGCTCGTGCTTGCAGCCGCCACGCTATCTTGGCTGGCAGTCTCCGTACTGATTTGGATCGTTCGAAAGCGAGCGTGACCCGAAATATCGCCGAAGGGTAACCATCAGGCCCTGCTGGTGGTTGCGCCAGCCGTACCCAGGGCTTCCAGCACATCGACGGCAGAAGAATAACGGCCATTGGGTGCGCTGATCTGGGCGCCTTGCACCATGTCGCGGATCGCCACCAGCATCTCGCGAGCGATGGCCACACCTTCGTGACGCGCCGCTTCAGGATTCGGCGCGCGGCTCATGCGCTCGAGAATCGCATCGGGCACGGACACGCGCAGCTCGTTCTTCATGAACTCGGCGTTACGCACGCTGACCAGCGGCCAAATGCCAGCTACCACCGGGATCCGGCAGTGCTCGATTCGCCGCAGGAACTTTTCCAGCAAGGAAAGATCGAAAACCGGCTGCGTGACCGCAAACTCCGCCCCCGCTTCAACTTTGTATTCGAAGCGGCGAATTTCCTCCTCGATATTCGGAACACCTGGATTCGCGCCGACACCAATCGCGAAACTGGTTCCGACACCGATTGGATTACCTCCGATATCGAGTCCGAGATTCAGATTGTGAACAATGTTCACCAGTCCGATTGCGTCGACGTCAAAAACAGCCGTGGCATCAGGGTAGCTGCCCATCTTCGGCGGATCGCCAGTGATGCAAATTAAATTGCTGATTCCGATCGCCGCGGCTCCCAGCAGGTCCGACTGAATGCAGAGAACATTCCGGTCCCGGCAGGTATAGTGCAGGATGGCTTCGATTCCCGCCTGCTGCTGCAATAACAGCGATAGCGCCTGATTGCTCATGCGGGCCGAGGCGCGAGGGCTGTCGGGTATGTTGATTCCATCCACGCCGACTGATTTCAGAAAACGGGCGCCTTCGAGCTCCTTCTGAATGTTCGTCCCCTTTGGCGGGACGATTTCCACCATGGTGACGAATTCGCCGAGCGCGATCTTGGCCCCCAGCCGCGATTTTTGTTCCAGCGGAACCGTCGTCACAACCTGTGGAGCAGGCGCAGCTTTTGCCTGGCTCTCAACCTTTGCCCGCGCCTGCGTTACCCGCAGCGCAGACTTCATCACGCGAATGTGGTCGGGGGTTGTACCGCAGCAGCCGCCCACAAGACGCACCCCAGCGGCAACGAACTTGCGAGCGTAGCTCGCCATGTATTCCGGGGAGCAAAGATAAATGTTTCGCCCCTCAACCGAGCGCGGAATTCCTGCATTCGGCTGAGCAGAAATCGGGACCTTAGTAGACCCACGAACTCGTTCCATCGCCTCCAGCATCGCCACCGGCCCAACGCTGCAATTGCATCCGATCACGTCGACTCCCCACTCCTCCAGCCGGGGAGCGAAGATCTCCGGCGCCGAACCATCCAAACAGTTCGCATCCTCGTCTACGGTGACCTGGGCAATGATTGGAATCCTGGGGTTAAGCTCGCGAGCTGCCTGATATGCCTGGTGTAATTCCTCGACGTAACCGAACGTTTCAAGAATCAGCGCGTCCACTCCACCCTCGAGCAGTGCAGCAATCTGCTCACGAAAGGCCGCGCGCGCCTCTTCAAAGGAGGTCTTGCCTAACGGCTCAATGCGAATGCCCAGCGGCCCAACCGATCCCGCGACCCAGGCGTCGAAACTCTTGGCGGCTTCCCTGGCAAGCTTGGCTCCAGCAAAACTGATGTCGCGCACCCTGTCGGCTAACCCATGCCGCTCCAGCCGGAAGCTATTCGCCCCGAAAGTATTGGTTTCGATAATTTCGGCGCCCGCCTGAAGATACTCGTGGTGAATGCCGCGGATCAGGTCCGGCTGCGACAGATTCAGCTCGTCGTAGCAGCGGTTGATAAAAACTCCCTTGGAATAAAGCAGCGTCCCCATGGCGCCGTCGCACAGCACCGCAGAAGTCTTCAACCGCTCCAGCAAATCACCAGGCATAGTGTTGAGGATACAGCAGGAATGTTTCCCCGCGCATTCGACCTGCAACTCAGTGGTTTAAAATCTTTGCACATTCTGCTCTGATATAATCCGCCTTCGCGCATCTAACTCTTTATCCTTCAATGCTCTTCGGAGTTCCTCGGTTGAAAAAGGCCTTAAACTGCTTGCTTGTCAGTGTGTTGTTGGGCTTGGTCTCTTCGTGTAACAACTACAACAACAACTACTACGGCAACGCCACTAATACCGCCCCTGTCCCTCTCAATAAGCTGACTTTTCGCGCGTACGTTTCCAACCCGGTTCAGCCCACCGGGCTTGGAAGTGGTACGCCGGGGTTAAACGTCGTAGATGCGTTGCATGATGTCGTTTCGCCTTTCACGATTCCTCTGGCATCCCTTAGTGCCAGCGTGAACGATCCCGGCATGATGGCAGTGAGCCCAAAGCGCGACCGCACACTAGTTTCGAGCCCAACCGATAACAGGCTCGGAATCGTCAGTAATTTACAGAATTCCCTGTCCTCGGCGGTAATTCTATCGGGATCGACCGAAAGCTTCTTCGTGTGGAGTGACAACAACACGGCATTTGCCGCCGAGCCCAACGCCAGTATGCCTGGGCTGCCTCCAGGAGCGGTGGAGAGAATCGATCTCCCGTCCGCCAAAGTGACAGCGACTATTCCAATCCCGGGCGCGCACTACATTGTGCCCAGCCCGGACGGAAACTCATTTCTGGTGTTTCCCGATAATTCCAATACCGTAACCTTGGTGACTCCAGGCTTGATCGGGACCAACACGCAATCTAACGCGCAGGTTCCCTGCTCGTCGACGCAAACCGGCGCCTGCGTTCTAGCCGGAGGCTTTGATCGTCCGGTATGGGCTGTGTTCAACGGTAGCAATACGACCGCCTACATCCTGAACTGCGGGGAGCAGTGTGGAGGCACTGGCGTCGGAGCTTGTTTGACTTTCACCTCCTGCACGACCGTCGTTGCTTTGGATATGACGCAGAGCCCGCCCACACTCAGCGCGTCGGTGGCCGTCCCGGCAGCCACGATTGGACTTCTTCAGGGCAACACGCTGTACGTCGCCGGAACCCCAACTGCCGCAGCCGACAACAACTGCGCGGGAGTAAAAACCGCCGCGGCCACATGCGGACGGCTCACCGTGGTTGATGTCGGGTCCATGTCGGCAGCTACTCCACTCGCGATCACAGACGGTTATCACAGCCACATTCAAATGGGTTCCAATGCGCAGTTGTTCATCGGATCAAGGGGTTGCGCTAACATCAATATAGCCGGCGGCGAAATGCGCGGATGCCTCACCATCGTGAACACCACTTCCGGCAGCATCTCGGCTTCAAGTGTGGTTGCGCCGCCAGACAATGGCGACGTCACCGGAATTGCTCCAATTCCCAACCGCGCCGTGGTCTACGTCTGTGAAGGCGGTAATTTGCGGGTCTACAGCACCACCACCGACCAGCTAGTGGTATTTAAACAGCCCGCCGTATCTCCGGGCATCGTCGGCCAAGCCGTAGATGTAAAGGTTGTGGACTTTTGATCGACGTTCTTGCGGTTGCCGCTAGTTGACCGCAGCCACGATTAAAGTGGTGTCGTCCGTCAGCCTACCGTTGCTGTAGGCTTGCGCAGAATTCAAAATCACCTGTTCCAGTGTTTCCGCGGGAAGCTCGACGTTTTCAACTACCAAGTCCCGCAACTGCTCCTCGCCGAATTCATTCCCGAGCTCATCGGTTGACTCTGTGATCCCGTCGGTGAATAGAACCAGGCGGTCGCCCGCTTGCAGATCGATCTGCTTTTGACGGTAGTTCCACTTCCACAAAGTCCCCAACACCACATCGTCCGTTCTGAGCCGCTCGCAATCGCCATTGGCGCGCACCAGCATGGGCCAGTTGTGTCCGGCGTTGGTGTAAGTGATCTGCATGGTTTGCGTGTCGACGATGCAATAAAAAAAAGTAATGAACTTGCCGGGCACCCCATTTGTAGATATGGTCTCATTGAGCCGCCGGCAGAGTTCACTTGGATCGAAGATTTGCGGCGCCAGCATGCGGACCGCAGCCTGCAGGTTCGACATCAGAAGCGCTGCTGCGACACCCTTTCCCATCACATCCGCGATGCAGATCGCAGACCTGTGTTCGTCAAGACGAATGACGTCGTAATAATCTCCGCTGACATTGCCCACAGACCGTGTTGCCGCCGCGATCGTCAGCCCGTCAGGAGCGTTCAGCCGCGCCGGAAGCAGAGCGCGCTGAATTTGCGCTGCTTCTAGAAGCTCGAACTCCTCGTGCAAACGGCTCTCGCGCAGTTTGCGGGCGCGTTCCACCTGCCGCTCCAGAACTTCCAGAAGATGGCGGTTGTCCCAGGGCTTCTGCACAAAATCGCTGGCGCCGCGATGCATGGCTTCGACTGCCAGTTCAATTGTCCCCCATGCGGTCATGACAATGACCGGCAGCGTACTATCGATCTTCTGCACCTGCGCGAGCAGGTCGAGGCCCTCGGCTCCCGATGTGGTATCGCGACTGTAATTGAGGTCGAGCAGTACCGCATCGAACTTCCGGCCAGCGAGCGCGTTCAGGGCGTCTGCGGGAGAGCTGGCGAATTCCGCGTCAAACCCATTGCTCTTCAGAAGCAGGCCGATCGCGACCAGCACGTCTTCGTGATCTTCCGAGACCAGCACTCTCGGGCGCCGTGGGGAACCAATGAACTCGCCGGCAACTAGCGCCATTCCCTCTCGCTCTGACCACATCATGCGTGCCTGCTCCATAACGACTGTGACTTGTGCATTTACCATGCCTGAGGTTCAAAACCTGTAAGTCTATGATTAGACTGCCTTGGTTGAAGATGGAAAGCAGCCCGAGCCCGATCTTTTTGTTCACTGGGGGAATCGCGTGTTCGAAAATGAACACCACCTTGCCAGCCTCAGACGACGCTTTGGTATGATTCCCGGTCTCACTCCAAAACAACTATGGAAAAAGTAACTGGTATTGGCGGCTTGTTCGTTCGCGCGAAAGATCCGGCAACGCTCGGCCGTTGGTACCAGGATCATTTGGGTGTGACTTTGACGCCGACGAACTACGACGAGATTCCCTGGCAACAGGAAGCTGGCCCATCAGGATTGAGCCCATTCCCCTTCGACACGGATTATTTCGGAGATCGCAAGCAGCAGTGGATGGTCAATTTCCGCGTGCGCAACCTCGACGCCATGATCGCGCAATTGCGCGCTGCTGGAGTCACGGTTGAGCCGGACAAAAACGAATATCCGAATGGTCGCTTCGCGCGGCTCTACGATCCCGAAGGAAATCCGGTTGAACTCTGGGAACCCGCGGGTCGCGACGCTCCGGGTTAAAAATCATTTCGGTTCCACCGGACCCTCTAGCCACCTACCCCAGTATCTGGTCTAATCATTCGAATCTATGGCGCCCTATGGGAATTCCGTGAAGCCTCTCATCCGGGTCTATTGGCTCGTGCTTTGTCTCACCGCTGTTTCCTCCAGATTCCTTTTCGCAGTCGATTGCGGTTCACTCAAGTCTCTGAAGCTCGAAGACACGACCATCGCCAACGCCGAGCTTGTCTCCTCCGATTCACTCGTCGTCTCCGATGCGCGGCCGCCGATTACCGGGCTTCCGGCGTTCTGTCGGGTAACCGGCATTTTGCGGCCAAGCAGTGACTCGGCAATCCGCTTCGAGGTGTGGCTCCCTGAACACAACTGGAACGGCCGCTTTGTCGGCGCGGGCAATGGAGGATTTGCCGGCTCCATTGGTTACGACGAACTCGCCAATTACCTGAGGCGCAACTTCGCCGTTGCAGCTTCCGATGCCGGCCACCAGGCAGAAGCCACGGATGCAAGCTGGGCCTACCAACACCCTGAAAAGGTGAAGGACTTTGGCTGGCGCGCCGTACACCTCACGCGTCTTCGCGCCGCCGAAATCGTCACGACCTATTACGGGAAGCACGATGCAAAAGCATATTTCGATTCGTGCTCAGACGGAGGCCGTGAGGCCCTGATGGAAGCGCAGCGCTTTCCCGGTGATTACAACGGAATCCTCGCCGGCGCTCCCGCAAATTCCTGGTCCAGCATGCTCGGTGCCGCCGTTTACGTCATCCAGGCTCGCCAGCCCGACCCGCGCGCCTACTTCTCGGATCTCAAGCTGCGGGCAATCCAGAAAGCCTCGCTCGACGCCTGCGACACTCTCGATGGAGTGAGAGACGGCATCATCAACGATCCCTCGAAGTGCCACTTCGATCCGCAGGTCCTGCTCTGCAAAGACGAGGAAACGCTCGACTGCCTCACACCTTCGCAAATCGGAGCGCTCAAATCGATCTACAACGGAGCAACCGACCGTCGGGGCAAAACCCTGTTCCCTGGATTCACCTCCGGCGACGAGATTGGCTGGGGGCAGTGGATTATCGGAGAGGACCCGACCGGCGCAGTGGGCCTTCGCTACGTTGAGAACTACTTCCGCTATATCGTCACCGGCGATCCAAAATGGAATGTGCTCACAGCCGACCCAGCCGACTCTCTCCGCCAGTCGCACGAAAAAGCCGCCGCAGATCTGGATTCCGACAATCCTGACCTCGGCAAATTCGCTGCCAGTGGAGGCAAGCTCATCCTTTATCACGGCTGGAATGACCCGGCGATCTCTCCATGGAACACAGTCGACTACTACAAGAGCGTTCAACAGCAGATGGGCGCCGCGAAGGTCGATTCCTTCCTTCAACTCTATATGGCTCCGGGCGTGGAGCATTGCGCCGGCGGACCCGGTCCAAGCTCCTTCGGTCAGTTCGGGCACCCCACGGCCAAGGGATCCAAATACGGCCTCTTCGACTCGCTCGTTGACTGGGTTGAGAAAGGCTCTCCTGATAAGGATATCTTCGCCACCAAGTACGCTCCCGGCGAAAGTAGCGCCATGAAAGTCCTGATGACACGTCCGCTCTGCGCGTATCCGCAGGTCGTCAAGTATTTGGGTTCCGGAGACACAAACGATGCGGCAAGTTTTACCTGCGCCGCGCCCTAGCAGCGCAATGCGCGAGTCGCGGTCTATTTAGCGACCTGCGTAGGAGATTCCTCCCAAGCGCTCGCGAGCTCGGAACCTGTGGGTCGAAACGCTCGCGCTACAAGATTATTTCGGTTCTAACATCAGCCGATGTGTTGCGGCATTCTCTACGGCAGTCTTTGAAAACGGCAGTACAAACGTGTAGCCCGTGTACCAGGCTTTCCACTGGTCCATGTAGCTGGGGCTGAGGAAGTTCCCGGATTCGCCAGTCACGACATTTAAAGTCGAAGCATCAAGGTTGGACAGATCGGCAGTAAATCGTTCCGATGGCCCGTAGTCGCGGCCGGACGCTTTCACCGTGTATCCGCTGCCCGATTGCGGTTTCTCGCCCGGCCCTGTCCACCTGCGAATCACAGGAACGCGTCCCAGCACCAGATTCTGAATCGTGACCGATTGCTCCGGTCCCCACTTCCACGAATTCAAGTCTGGCGGCCCATTCTTCACCGCTGCTTCGACCGCGGCTCCCAGCAGCTCATCGTAGTTCGCATAATTCGGCGGCAACCAACGCGCGGGCTGATGTTCGAGAACATTGTCCAACCAAACCGTTTCCATCATCCAGTGGTAGCTTTTCCAACTCAAGGCGGAATCGTCGTCCGATTGCGGTGCCGCGCCCAGCTTCGGTTCCAGCAGCATTCGTTTCAGTTCTATTCGCGTGCGCGTTGCGATTGTCGGAGCCGCAGAATCAGCACTCATCTGACCATTCCATCGCCGCAAAATGTCGGCCGCCTTCTTCGCCTGCGCCGAGGGATTTTTTGCGTGGTCGACCGCATAGACGAGTTTGTCTGCAACGAAACGATCTAGCTCGGAATAGACGTCAGTTTGCAATGACAGCATGTCAGCCGCGGAGAGCTTCTTGCCTGACGACAGCACACGATAAATCCGATCAACCCGCCACGGGGCCTCCCATTCGACGCTGATCGAATAGGGATATTTATCGGGGGTGATGCGAGCATTCGCAGTTGCAATAATTCCCGAGGCAGGATTCAGCATGCTGGGCAGCTTGTCAAAAGGAACGTATCCGGTCCATTCGTGAGCGTTGTTGCTGCCGTCGACCGGCAGACTTCCATCACCTGAGGCGCGGCTCGGGATTTTGCCGGTTGCCTGGTATCCGATGTTTCCGTCGACGTCGGCATAAACAACGTTTTGTCCCGGCGCGTCGAACTCAGAAAATGCGCGCCGGAACTGATCCCAGTTTTGCGCCGAATCAACATGAAAAAAAGGATTGCGAACGCCATCGTACAGTGTCCAGCGCAGCGCGATCTTGCGGGTTTCGCCAGGTGCAAGCTCGCTAACAATAGGCCCATGTCGCGTAAGCGGGACATCCAAGGCGACGTCTGGTTTTCCCTTCACGTGGATCACTTCATGCCTCAGCTCCGGTTGCTTCCATCCTTCCGGCGTCTGATATTCCCCCGAAGCGTTGAAGTTCTCCATGAACGCATCTTGCACCGTCGGCCCAATGTTGGTGAATCCCCACGCTACGCGCCGATTGTGGCCGACGATAACGTACGGGTATCCAGGAAGAGACACACCCGCGACATCGAAATCTCCAGAGCGCAAATGCACTTCGTACCACAGATTGGGCATTTGGTGGCCCAGGTGCATATCATTCGAGAGCAGCGGCTTTCCGGAGACCGTGTGCGCTCCCGATACCACCCAGTTGTTCGATCCCAATGCAACCGGATCATCTGCCTGAAGAAAAGGTTCAAGCCACGGCTGCCATAAAGCCGCCGTAGGATTTGGATGCGGAACAAAGGCGCCCGCAGGCGGGCTCGTATTTCCCGGAGGCGCCGCGTCCAACGCTGGCGCAGTCTCGGTCGGCGGATGATCGCGCCATGAGCTGTTCACATACAAATCCGCCGTAAGCTCTGGCCCCAGCTTGGCGAGAATTTTTTCCCGCTCCAGTGCGGCCTTCGGGGAAGTGCTGAGGGTCTCGATCATCTGATATGCGATAACCAGGGAATCCTGCATCGTCCACGGCCGGGGTGCGTAGCGCAGGATGCGAAATTCGATCGGCAGCCGGTCGCGATGCGAATCGATATAAGCATTCACGCCGCGAGCGTAAGCCTCGAACTGCTTCCGGTCCTCGCCGGTGGCAGTCTCGGCACCCTTCGCCGTCTCCGCTCGAAGCCCGAGGATTCGCTGTTGGCGGTCGTGCTTCAGCGCGATGTCTCCGACGATTTCCGCAAGTTCCCCACCCGCAGCGCGCCTCAGCAGGTCCATCTGAAATAGCCGGTCCTGTGCCGTAATGTAGCCCTGGGCAAAGAAGAGGTTGTCGAGAGTCGTGGCGTCAATCGTCGGAATGCCGTGGCTGTCGCGGATCACACTCACCGGGCCCGAGACTCCGCTGACGGAAATCGTGCCATCTACTTCGGGAAGGGCGGAGCGCGCAATCGTGTACAAGCGGGCTGCAACCATCGCGCAAACAAGCATCAAACCCGCGCACAGCCAAAGCAGAATTCGCCACACACGCATTCGGCGAACCGCTGGGCTGGGGGGAGCCACAGTATTGATTGCCATATGAAAAGAAGTTTCGATTGTAGGGTGTGTATACCGGAATGACAACGTTTGGAAGTTTCCAGTCTCATGCACTCACATTTGCAACTCGAAACTACAAACTCGAGATTTTGAAACTCGAAACCTTGAAACTTTACTTCTAGAAAGTCGTTGCCCGCGAAGGTGTTATTCTTACCGTCTTCCCATGATCTGCTCCCATTGCGCCAGCGAAATGCCGGATATTAGCGCGTTCTGCCCGGGCTGCGGACGCGCTGTACACGAAGCCGCTGAATACCTCACCCCAGCCAATACTCAGGAAGCGCTGATGGGTGCCCTCGCCTACCTGACCGTGATTCCGGCAATTTTATTTCTGGCACTCCCCACATTCCGGAACAAAACCTTCGTCCGCTTTCATGCTTGGCAGTCAATCCTGTTCGCCATTGCCACTACGGTCATCGGCTTGGCCATGCGCTTGATTTTTGCCATTTTGTCGTTCGTCCCTTTTATCGGATTTCTTTTTGCCTGGCTATCCGTGGGAGTAGTTTCTCTGGCCATTGTGGTGTTGTGGGCCGTGTTGGTAGTAAAGGCGGGTCAAGGCCAAGCCTACGACCTTCCCTGGCTCGGGCAATTTGCACGCCAGCTTTCGCAGTAATTGTCGTTACTTACTCGAGGTGTTTTTTGCTTTCGTGTGGCTCAGGCAGGACGTATATCAGCAACACAGTTGCGCCTATTGTCAGGAAGAAAACGGCCCATTGTGGATGCGCAGGCCACATCTTGTGCGTAATCCCCCAGCAGCCACGCTCCGGTTCCATTTACGCTGGCCAGCGCGGAATCCTTTAGTGTCTTCATAGAACCACCCCTCGCGCGAACCCGACGCCCTGGTTGAGAATACGCCGATACAAGAAGAAATGTTCCGGTATACGCTGGGCATTTCGTCTGGAATTGATTGATCCACGCTTGACAAACCCTTCGCGGGATGAGATTCCTATTCTCTTTTATCTCCGTTGTTCTTCGGGTCCACGGAGTGTTCTGCACCAGAAGGAAATTTCGTGCGAATTAAGGTCTTTTATCACGATCGCTGTTTTGACGGCGCTTCCTCGGCGGCTCTTTTTTCCCGCTTCTATTCGGAAAGAATTCGGAACAATTCCGAATTCGTCTATTCCGGCCTGTTGCATCGCGCCGGTTCGTTGTTCAATGAAGCAGATTTCGATGGCGATGAAAACGCCATCGTCGACTTCAAATATTCCAGCTCGCCAAAAATCACGTGGTGGTTTGATCATCACGAGAGCGCTTTTTTGACCCCTGCCGATGCTGCCCACTTCGAACAAGACCAAAGCAATTGCAAGTTTTACGATCCCAGCTTCAAGTCATGCACCAGCTTCATTGCCACCGTAGCTGAGCAACGTTTCGGATTCAATCCTGCCCCGGTTCGCGAACTGGTCGAGTGGACCGACATTATCGACGGTGCATTATATCCAGACGCAAAAACCGCCGTGGAAATGAAAGAACCGGCCATGCAGCTCACAATGGTCATTGAAGCCACCCAGGACGCGAATTTCCTGCCGCAACTGATTCCCTTGCTGGCCACCAAGCCTCTGGCCGAGGTGGTTCGCACCCCCATGGTGGGGTCGCTTTTGCCGCCTTTGCTGGAACGGCACCGCAAATCCATCGAGATCCTGCGTGATCGGATTGAGTCCAAAAATGGAACTCTTTTCTTTGATGTCACCGATCACGACCTCGAAGGCTACAACAAATTCGTGCCATACTATCTACATCCCGAGTCCACCTACAGCGTGGGGCTGAGTAAAAGCAGCTTCCGCGTGAAAGTGTCAGTAGGATCGAACCCCTGGGCCCCCTCGCCACCGCGAGTCAATCTCGCCAAGGTATGCGAGCGATATGGTGGCGGCGGGCACGCGCGCGTTGGGGCCATTTCGTTCAATGTGAGCGAACACGAGGCCGCCAAACGCGCATCCCAGGAAATCGTCGAAGAGCTTCGTGGCAATGTCCGCAACTCTGCCTAAAGACCGAGCAATGAGCGTGTGGAAGAGCGAGCTGGCGCACGGCGGCAAAGAGCATCGCGCGCGGTTGCAAGCGCTTCGCAGCGTCGCTCTCCTGGAGTTTGCCAAAGGCGTGGCCGTTCTGAGCGCGGCCATCAGTTTGTATTGGCTTGATCCGAGCGATGTTGCCGACGCCTTCCTAAGTTTTCTTCACATCAGCCCCGACCATCATCTCGCGCGGTTCTTGATGGGTATGGCCGACCGATTGAGCGACATCGCCGTTTGGCATGTGGTGGTAGGAGCGTGCGCCTACTCGGGATTGCGTTTTGCGGAGGCCATTGGCCTCTGGAAAGCGCGCGCCTGGGCGGAGTGGATTGCGCTGATTTCCGGCGCGATCTATTTGCCCTTTGAAATCAGGCTGCTGGCACATCGAGTGACTCTCTTTCATGTCGGTGTGCTCATTGTGAATATCGCAATTGTTCTCTTCATGTTCTACCTTCGAATCTACGTTCCTCGCCACGAATACCGCTGATTCCGAGTAGCTGCCCCGGTTTTTTCCGAAAACTTAGGCAAACAGCAACGACGGCCCTTCATCTGAGCATACCTGTTACACGCTGGGGCGAAGTCGTTCTGCACGGGGTTGAACTCTCGTCCGCTACTCGTCAGCAAAGGAGCAACATGCGAAACCGAAATATGTCCGAGCTGGTATATGTTTCAGTAGGGCTGCTATTGGCGCTGGTCATGAGCCTGCCCGCAAGCGCCCAAACCTCCTCGCCGCAAACTGCGCCGAGCGCTCAAACCCCGCAGGCCGCGCCTGCGCCGGAACCGCCGCAGACTGAACCGAGTCAGCAGAATCCAGCTGCGGCACCGGCTCCTATGCCGCAGCAGTCTGTACCAAGTACGTCGGCTCCTTCCAGCCAATCGGCGCCGCCTGCAGCAGCACAGCAAGGCAACCAGCCCGGTTCGATTGACGACGAGCTACAGCTCACGCCCGATCAGAAGCAGAAAATTGCCGCCGTGGTTGACGACGAGAACCGCCAGATCAGCTCCGTCCGCGACGACAATTCAATGTCGATGGAACAGAAGCAGCAGAAAGTTCTGCAGATCAGGCAAGCAGGTACACCCAAGATTAAGGCGATTCTCACTCCTGAGCAGCTGCAGAAGTTGGCTGTAATCCAGCAAAGAATGCGCGAGCAGAACGGCCAGTCCGGAGCTCAGAGCGGAAGTCAGGGTACACCTCAGTCGCAACCGCAACACTGAGCTGAGAGCCAGGCGATCAGCGTGCAGCAGCCGGCAGGATCGCCGACCCTGCCGGCTTATCAAATTTGCATCGCGCGACGACTTCCTGAAAACGCGCGTTCGATCTCAATCCATCCCACTTCGGATCGTACGCAAGAAACGACAAATGGACATCGTGCACGTCAAGTGCGCGTTCCAGTTTTTCCAAAGCGCCGTCATGGTTCCCGAGGCCGGCCTGAATCAGGGCCGCCGCATATGGCGGGACGTATTGATCGCGCCCGGCTGACTCTAAAGCAGCTAATACATCCTCAGCTTCTTTGGTTCTTCCCTGTCTTGCCAGAATGTAACCGCGGAGCGCCAATGTTTTGCTGTTGCCGCCACTGAGTCGACCAGCCTGAGTCAGCACTTCAACCGCCAAATCTGCGTTACCGGCTTGTTCATATGCCTGCCCCAGTTGCATATAGCTGATCCAAAATGCGGGGTCTATCGCGATTGCTTGTCGCGCAAATTGGATTGCTGCCGGGTAATCGCGCGCTACAAATGCAATCTGCGACGATAGTGCATGGTGAGCGACGTTGAGAGGATCAAGTTCACGGGCGCGTTTTACTGCGTCCAGCGATTCACCCCGTCGGCCCAGATGCGAAAGCACAATACCCAGCATTCGGTGCGCCAGAGCATAGCTGGGGTTCAGTTCAATTGCCCTGCGAAAAGCGGATTCTGCGGCTGGCCATTCCCAGTCCAACCAAAACTTCACAAATCCCAGGGAAGTTTGAGTTTCGGCAAGCGCCGGCGCGGTCTGGATGGCGCATGCCGCCGCTTCGCGGCCTTTTTTCCAGACCTCCAGCGGATCTGCGTCCCCATTGATGGGACTCGTTGCGTAAGTGTCGGCGAGCCCCGACCACGGCAGCGCGTAATGCGGATCTATTTCGGTCGCCCGCGTGAAATATTCGATTGCGCGCCGGGTAGTGGGCGGCGAAAGCTGATTCCAAAAGTAGCGTCCATGCAGATACAGGTCGTGCGCCTCGGCTTTCGGCGCCGGTTGATATGCTATTGTCGCCAATCGCTGCGGAGACAGCTGTAATTCAACATGATTAGCAATGGCCGTACCCAACTCCTGCTGGATTTTTAAAACCGCGGTAACTTCGCGGTCATAGGTTGAAGCCCAGAGATGAGTCTGGTCTTTGACTCGAATCAGCTGCGACGTGATACGTACGCGGTTCCCTTCGCGGCGGACACTGCTTTCCAGCACGTAATCCACATTGAGTTCACTTCCAATCTCACGAATGCTCTTGCGTGTTCCCTTGTACGCCATGCTGGTCGTACGAGCGATCACACCCATGCTCTCGGGATCCATCCGGCCTAAATAGCTGATCGTCTCCTCGGTCAGACCGTCGCTGAAGTAGTCTTGCTCCGAATCATGGGATAGATTTTCGAACGGCAGTACCGCCAGCATTAAGCGCGCAGGTGGATGCGATGGCACTTCAGCAGCATGGCTTGCGGCAACCGCCACGGGGGCGACAAAGCGATAGCCTTTACCCGCAACCGTTTCAAGGAACTTCGGCGAATCGGAAGCATCGTTTAGAGCCTTGCGCACTTTTCGGATCGCCGTATTGATCCCGTTCTCGACATCGACGAAAACGCCCTCACCCCAGAGTCGATTAACGATATCTTCGCGGCTAACCAACTGATTTCGGCGCTCGACCAGAAGGATAAGCAGATCCATCGGCCGGCGCTCCAACGAAACCGCTTTGCCACTACAACGCAACTCATAGGCTGGCAAGTCCAGTTCAAAATCGCCAAATCTGAAGATGGCCTGTGGAGCGGACTGGGACATAGGGAAAAACGTGCCGAAATTGTCTCACGACGCATACAGAAAAACTGCAGAAAACCTTCAGACGCTCTCCATGGCGAGATGAAGGTCACGATGTCAGTATGTCCAGCGTCGCGGCTTTCGCACAGCCAAAGCCGACTTCAGCCCAGGAGAGTTGCAATGAAATCAATGGTTTTTGCTCATCCTTTCCGCATCTTGGCCACTTTATTTGTTGGTCTGCTCGTTCAAGGGAGCGCCATCAACGCCAGAGCCCAGGCAACAGAGTCTGCCGCCAGCCCCTTAGAAGGAACTTGGCTCGTACAAGTCTCCCAGTACAACTGCTCAACCGGGGTGACACGCCCACCTTTCGCATCATTACTGACCTTTGCTCGCGGGGGCATCATGACCGAAAGCACGAGCAATCCAGCGCTCCTGCCCGGCCAGCGCACCGCAGGCCACGGCTTCTGGCAAGTCACGGGCGTAAATAGCTATCTTGCCGTCACCGATGCGTTTATCCTGTTCGACTCGCCGACAAATCCGCCCGGGTTGAAGAAGGGAATTCAGAAAATCACGCAATCCATCGCGTTCACGGACGAGAACCACTGGGCGGCACTAGCCACCGTCAAATTCTTCAATGCCGATGGAACAACCAGCAGCGGATGCGCCAAGGCGCAAGCTACACGGATTACCGCAAGCCCAGACCAGCCATAACCCTCGAAAAGGACTCGCGGAAGCTGCATACGCCGCGAGTCCGCCTTTTGCTATGCAGTTTACGGTCACTTCGGCATTCCACGCACAACCTGAATCTCTGGTTTGGCTTCTACGGAGATATGAAGACATCTTCGGCCTGTTTCGCTGCGGTCGTTTGTGCCTGGGCGTTGTTTGGAAGCACAGGTTCGTTTGCTCAGAACAACGCAAGCCAAATCACAATTGCGCAGCTCAGCGATACTCATATCGGCGACAAGCATGCTCCGCACGCGGCAGAGAATCTGAAGCAAGCGGTTGAGATGATCAACGGCCGCCGGCCAGACGCAGTGGTGCTTTCTGGTGATATCGGTGAGAATCCGCAGGCTTGGGATGAAGCCCGGCACATCCTCAAAAAGCTGAAGTCGCCCTTGTACTACGCTCCCGGTAATCACGACGTTCACAGCACCGACGTTGACCGCTATCGCCGCGTCTTCGGCAAGGACTATTACACCTTCGAGGTGAAGGGCGTCACCTTCGTTGTGATTGATTCCCAGCTGCTCGGGAACTACGACGTGTACGAGGCCAAGACTCCGCCGCCATTGCCGCCCCAAACCGAGGAGGAATCCGAGCGCATGCTCGAATGGCTGGCCGGATTGCGCGACGAGAAATCCGACGCCACTCGGAAACGGGTGATTATCGGCGTGCAGCATATCCCGATGTTCCGCGACGGCGGCTTTCCAGATCCCAAGCCCTATTGGGCTATGAGCGATCCTTATCGCTCGCGCGAACTGAAGCTATTGCATCAGCTCGGGGTTCGCGACATGCTCGTGGGCCACTGGCACAACGGGCGAGTATTCGAAAAGGAAGGCATTAGTTGGCACGTCGCGCCGTCGACCGCGTGGCTTCCCTGGGGCGGTGAGCTGGGATTCGCGATTCATGCGATCAGTGGGAACGGCGAGGTGCACACGGAGTTCGTCGCATTGCCGGGAGCGACGCCTTAGCGTCCAGGGTGGCTGTGAGCATTGAGCTGCGGTGCCCTATCTTGCATAGCTGAGCTTTCCTCGGACCACTGGCGTCCAATTTTGATGCGGTTCGCGATCGATGAAATATAAACAACTCAGCACCAATCCTTGCCGCCGGTCTTGAGGACCACAATCGACTGAACTTTCGGCGGGCTGCAGCGAATCTGGGATCCGAAGCGCCCTAATCCGCGCACTATCATCCAGACGGAGCGTCATGGTGGAGGCGCAGCAGCGGCACAACCAAAAATATTCCGGCTTCATTGGATGCGACGCATTCACATTCTGATCAGCTTCGAGTCGAAAAAGCCGTCCATGCTGCAGATATCGAAATGGCTCGCGGCACAACGGGTTGCTGCATTTGTCCAGCACCGTAATACTCCTCACGCAAAAAAGTTCGGATGCTCTTGTATACGGCAGATGGAAGGCTTAAATCTGTGACCACGATCACGCGAACTTGTGATTTTTGTCGGCTAGAAAATCGTTGTGGTGGATATTGAAACGTTTCACCCACACCAGAACCTGTGAATTTCTCCATGGACCGTCTTTTCGTGATAGCGCAACCGTCTCAGCCGTCATGCCTTCTTCACAGCCACAACCTGTAAACTGATTCGAGAAGTGTTTTCATCTCTCGACAGACATGGAAAGTGCATGAAGCAAGTTCCGTATTTTGATTTGAAAGCTCAGTACGCCGCCATCCGCGACGAAATTCGCGAAGCCCTCGATCGCGTCTGCCAGAACGCGTCCTTCATTCTTGGCGAGGAAGTTGAGCGATTTGAGCGCTCGTTTGCCGAATACTGCGGGGTAAAGCATTGTGTGGGATTGAATTCCGGCACCAGCGCGCTTCATTTAGCCCTGGTGTCGGCCGGCATTGGGCCGGGCGACGAAGTCGTCACAAGCTCCAATAGTTTCATTGCCACGGCCGAGGCCATCAGCTACACAGGGGCAAAACCGGTTTTCGTCGACATCAATCCGGCAACCGGCAACATCGATCCCAATGAGATTGAAAAGGCCATTACCAAACACACCCGCGCCATCATTCCAGTTCACTTGTATGGCAGGCCGGCTGATTTGGAATCGATTGCCAAAATTGCGGAACGCGATCGTCTGCTGATGATCGAGGATGCCTGCCAGGCCCATGGAGCAAAGTACAACGGCAAACGGGTTGGCGGGTTCGGGCATTCCGCCGCATTCAGCTTTTATCCCGGCAAAAACCTCGGCGCTTACGGTGAAGGCGGTGCGCTGACCACCAACGACGATGAGGTGGCAAAGCTTGTTCGTTCTCTGCGCACCCACGGCGAGAGCTCGCGCTACCTGCACAAATACATTGGCTACAACTACCGCATGGATGGCTTTCAGGCTGCCGTGCTCAACGTGAAAATGAACCATCTCGACAACTGGATCTCAAAGCGCCGCGCCTTCTCGAATCTTTATCGCCAGCTTCTGGCTGATACAAATGTGCAGCTACCCGAAGACTCCCCCGAAAACGAATGCGTGTATCACTTGTTCGTCGTGTACGTAGATAACCGCGATCAGGTTCGTGCGGAACTCGAAAAACGCGGTGTTCAGACGGCCGTTCACTATGCGGTGCCGATTCACTTGCAGGAAGCGTTTGCCGAGCTGGGATACCGTCGCGGAAGCCTGCCGTTCACCGAGCGTGCATGCGAGCGCGTGCTCAGCATGCCGCTGTTTCCCGAGATGATCGAAGAGCAAGTGCAGTACGCGGCAGCGGCCCTCGCACAGGTTACGTCGCGAGAGCCCAGGAAAGCCGCTAAGGTGCTTTCTTAAGGACACTCCCGCCCTTCATAACAAACTCAACGTGCTCCAGCGCGCTGATGTCGTCGAGCGGGTTGCCCGAGACCGCAATGATGTCAGCGAAATATCCCGGCTTCAGCTGCCCGATTTGTCCATCCCACTGCAACAATGCCGCGCTGTTAATCAAATCGGCCTGCAAAGCCGCGGCCGGCGTCATGCCATACTTCACCATCAACACCATTTCGCGAGCTTGAGTTCCATGGGGAAACGGCCCAACATCAGACCCCACCGCCATCGGTACTCCTGCGGCCAGCTGTTTGCGAAATTCGCGCACGTGCAGGTCAAGCAATTCCTGCTCGAGCTTCTCCGTGCCCGGCGTCAGCGGATGATCAATAAAGTATTCGGAAATGGTGAACGTCGGGACGGCGAAAATGTGCTTGTCATGCATCAGCCGCATGGTTTCATCGCTGAGCTGATAGGCATGATCCACCGATGCCACTCCCGCCCTCGCCGCGTACAGTGTTCCCGGCTCACCGGTCGCGTGCACGGCCACCCGCTTTCCCACGCGCGCCGCTTCGTGCACCGCCGCCGTCAGTTGCGCTTCGTTGTACTGGTAAGGGGTAACCAGGTTCCCATCGCGAATAGAATCCGGCCCGGTTTCGTAGATCTTGGTGAAGTCGGCGCCCTGCTTGTATTGCTCGCGCATTACTTCAATCAGTTGATCGGCATTGTTGGCATAGTCGGCATTCGATAGAACGTGCTGTTCGGGATTGAAACCGATCGCATCCTCATGCCCGCCCAAAATATTGATTGCATTCCCGCTGATGCGCAGCCGCGGCCCGGGAATCTCGCCGCGGTTGATCGCGTCGCGCACCGCCGTGTCGGCGGGGCCTGCACCCTCCGTGCCCATATCTCGCTCGGCAGTGAATCCTGCCATCACGTCGTTGCGGGCGGCGAGCGTAGCCATGATCGTGCGCTGCGGAATCGACTCCTCGACCGTCTGCAGGTCTTCAGCTCCCGGATGAAGAAACAGATGAATGTGCGCGTCAATCAACCCGGGCAGCAAGGTTCGGCTGCCCAGATCGATGACCTCGGCGCCAGCCGGATGTTTGACGGAAGCACCAGCCTCTGCGATCCGCTCGCCCTTGATCAGAACTTCTCCAGGACTGACCAGCCGGCCATTCTCAACATCCAGCAAATGGGCCGCGTGCAGCACGATCGCGTGATCTGGTTGTGCGTTTTGCGCCCACAGAGCTGCCGCTAAAACAATTACCAGTAGAAATACTATGGATGGGAAAAAACGAGAGTTGCTCATGGCTGGCGATACTATCACCATCCACGCGTATGGTTAAACAGTTCGACGTTGCGGTGAGCGCAACCTTAGTGAGTTCCAGACCCCGCAAATGGCTGCGTGCCCGTGGCGTGCACGTCGACCTCGACCGATTCGCTGACACGCAGAAGAAACGTGCTGGGATTTTTGATTCCCCACTTCACGTATGGAATGTTGAAATGAGAATCGGCAATCCAATGATCGGGAAAGACCTGCACCCTGACCGGCATGGTCAGCTCATGGTCGGAGCCGTGGATTGAAAAAATTCCGTGTACCTGAATTGTGAAGGTTCCGGAGTGCGCGACCTGCCCTTCGACGTGGTCGGGACGAAAGCTGATTTCCGGATATTTTTGCGTTTCCAGAATAGTTTTATGCATGCGCCGGTCGCGGCTGCGGTTCCCGCTCTGACCCGAGCTGGCATCCACCACGAGTGTGCCGTGTACTGCTCCGCTAACGTAGTCGTAAGTGACTTCGCCGTGCTTTAACTGAAATGATCCATGTTCGGTATGCAGAACGTCTCCCAGCGTGAACTTAATGCTTGTGTCTGCGGGAGTGAATCGAAAAGTGAGTTCACTGGATTGAGCCCGGGCAGCGATCGGAATCGAAAGCATGCCGGCAACTAGCGCCCCAACCATTCCCACATGCCATCGAGTGCGTTCCGCTTTCGCCAATCGGAAGAGAATGATCATGCGTTGCTCTTTACGCCAGAATCACAGCTCAGACCGGTACATGCGAAACCGGACTCAGACCCATAACGATAATTGCTTAAGCCACTTTAAATTGAGACTATCAACTTCGCCAGTCAATGAAAGGGATCATACTCAAAATCCTTGCCGCCCTGCTCGCCGATGCCTGCGCGCTCTATGTTGGCGACGCCATCGAAGAGATCTTAGTTCTCCGATTCACAGATGCTTGAGCCATGTCATCGCGAGTTAAGAAGGTCGTTCGCTCGCCAATGACCTGCACAGCCGAGGGATCTGCAGTTAAGGCATTGGACAAAGCCTTGCTTGAGAGATCTGCTCCCCATTCCGAGCGTTCAGGACCGAGCATGGAAAAGCTAGGAACTACGCAGTCCACTCTAGCGCCTGCCCTAAATCAGCAATCAAGTCATCCGCATCTTCGATGCCCACTGAATACCGAATCAACGCCTCAGGAATTCCTGCAGCCCTCCGTTCCACCGGTGTGGACTCGACGTGACTGGTCGTAGCCGGCGGCCCGGCAATGGTTTCCACCGAGCCCAGGTTCGCGGCCAATCGCACATAGCGCAATCGCCGCAGAAACTTCTTCACCGCCGTGAAATCTCCCTTCAGGCTGAAGCTGACCACGCCGCCAAATCCGCTCATCTGTTTGCGCGCGATTTTGTAGCCTTCATTCGATTCCAGCCCAGGATAGAAAACGCGCGCTACTCGAGCATGGCTTTGCAAAAACCGCGCAATCTTCAGCGCGTTCTCGTTCTGCTGCCGAATGCGCAAATGAAGCGTCTTCATGCCCCGCAGCAGCAGATACGCTGCCATCGGATCGAGGCACGCGCCGGTGATCTCGCGAAAATGAAAAATCTTCGCGACCAAATCACGCCGGCCGCAAACCGCTCCGCCCAGCGCATCCGCATGTCCGCCGAGAAATTTTGTTGCGCTGTGAATCACCAGGTCTGCGCGCAGTCTTAGTGGCTGCTGGTTGATGGGCGTCGCGAAGGTGTTGTCGACCACCACGACGGCCCCACGCCGGTGCGCAGCGCCCGCCATCCATCGCAGGTCGACGACCTTATTCGTTGGATTCGTCGGGCTTTCGAGGTACAGGACCTTGCAACCCTTGATGGCCGATTCAATCGCTTGGTGATCGGTCGTTTCGCACAGAGTCACATCAATCTGAAAGCGGGGAAGGAATTCGACGAAGATCTTGTTCGTTCCTCCATACGTGTCTTTGACCGAAACCACGCGGTCTCCCGGCGAAAGCAATGTGAATAGCGTATTGCTGATGGCGGCCATGCCGCTGGCGAAGCTGGTCGCCGCCTCCGCCCCCTCCAGCTCCCTTATTTTTTCTTCGAACGCTGCGACCGTCGGATTCGTATTCCGCCCATAAATATGTCCTGCCTTCTTACCTGTCGCCACCTCGAGCCACTCGTCAACATCGGTGTAGCCGTAGGAAACGCTGTGCGCCACCGGAACCTGAGTCGCGCCTTCCCAGTGAAGACCCTGCTCGCCTGCCCAAACCGAGAGCGTGCCGGGTCCCGCAGTTTTGTGGGAGCTCTTTTCACGTCGCAGCGCTGGGCTGTTCTTTTTCATAAAAGCGACGCCCCAAGGTTACCAAACCGCCACACCTGAACAATTCTCGCGATTAACCGAAAACCCAGCCACTGGCGCCGCAAGAGTTTACACTTTCCTGTTATTCCTTCACCAGGAGAACCCATGCAATTCCGAAGCACGTTTCACCGTGGTGCGACCGCCATTGCCATCGTTCTGGCAGCTTCGATTGGAGCTTTTGCGCAAGAGACATATCGGCCCTCGCCCGAAAACCTCAAAGCCCGCCAGGAATTTCAGGACATGAAATTTGGCATGTTCATCCATTGGGGCGTCTACAGCGTGTTGGGCGACGGCGAATGGGTTCTTCACGACCGAAAACTGACGCTGCAGGAATACGAGCGCCTGCCCAAGTTCTTCGATCCGCAAAAATTCGACGCGAAAACCTGGGTCGCGCTGGCCAAGTCCGCCGGCATGAAGTACATCACCATCACCTCGCGCCATCACGACGGCTTCGCCATGTTCGACTCCAGGATTTCCGACTGGAACATCGTTCAACGCACGCCATACGGAAAAGATCCGCTCAAAATGCTGGCCGACGAGTGCCATCGCCAGGGAATCAAGCTGTTCTTTTACTATTCGCAGCTCGACTGGCACAATCCCGACTACTATCCCCGCGGCGTGACCGCGTGGGACAACGGCCGCCCCGATCATGGCGATTGGAACGCCTACCTCGACAACTACATGGATGGCCAATTGCGCGAGTTGCTGACCCACTATGGCCCGATTGGCGGAATATGGTTTGACGGCATGTGGGACAAGCCAAATGCCGACTGGCATCTCGAAAAAACGTATGCGCTCATTCATCAACTCCAACCCGCTGCGCTGATTATCCCCAACCACCACCAGACTCCGAAGCCCGGCGAAGATGTGCAGACCTTTGAACGCGATATTCCTGGCGCAAATACGGCGGGATTCAATACGAAATATGTCAGCAATCAATTGCCGCTCGAAAGCAGCAACACGCTGAACAACTCATGGGGATTCAACATCGGCGACAACCATTACAAAAGTCCGGAGGAGCTGGAAGAAATGCTGGTGCGCGCCGCGGGATACAACTCAAATTTACTGCTGAATATTGGCCCCATGCCCAATGGTGAGATTCAAGAGGAATTCGTCGATCGGCTGCATGCTGTTGGGGAGTGGATTTCGCGCTATGGCGATTCGATTTACGGGACCCGCGGCGGACCTGTTTCCCCTGGAGACTGGGGCGTTACCACGCAAAAAAGAAACAAAATCTACGTGCACGTTCTGCACTGGGATGCGCCGCTGTTGGCCTTGCCGTCTGTCAAGAACATCGCCAATGCGCGTGAGCTTCTGAGCAGCGCACCGGTTCAGTTCACGCAAAGCTCCGATGGCCTGGTGCTGAAGCTCCCCGCTGCAGAAAAGGGTCAGGTAGATCGAGTTATCGTGCTCTCGCTGGCGCAAGGCAAATAATTCAGCGATCTACGATCAGACCTGCAAGCTCCGCAGATAAGGAACGCTGGCCTTCATGTAATCGAGCTTCATCTCAACGAAATAGTTTTTGATCCCGCCAGTTTTCGCGGCGCTGAAGATTTTTTTCCAATCCAGCGTGTCCTGGCCGATAGGCACAATTTTTTTCGTCTTCGCATCCCAACCTTGCGCATGCATCGATACAAACCGGCCCGGATACTTAGTGAAGTATTCTGCCGCGTCGTATCCTTCGCTGATGGTTGAAACCTGGAATTGAAATTTGACGAATTTCGGGTCGAGAAGCTCGAACAAAACATCGTACGTCCGCTTCCCATCCACCTTTGACAACTCGAAATTTTCATTGTGCAATCCCTGAGTAATTCCCGCATTCGCAGCGCGTTCGCCGATTTTGTTGTACTCGTCAGCCGCGCGCTTCACATCATCCATCGTCGGATTCTTGGGACCGCCCAGGCTCGCAACCAGCATTTGTGTCATGCCGACGTCTTTGGCCCAGGCGATGCGGTCGTCCTGGTTCTGGCGAAGCTCCTCCATAGAGAAATGCGAGCTAACGCATGTAAGCCCGGCATCCTCAATGATCTTTTTCAACTCCGCGCCTTTGTATTTGACCAGGCCGGCAAAACCAGAGTCGGAATATCCCACCGGGGAACACATTTCGATGGACTGAAACCCGGCAGCGGCCAGCGTTTTAAGCGTGCCGGGAAAATCCTTGGCGATCATGTCCCGGACTGGCCAGGTCTGGCACCCGATAGGCAGTCCCAGCGGATTAGCGTAAAGCTCCATCGCGCCTTTAGAAATCATTCCCGCTGCCACTGTAGCTCCTGCAGCAACCTTGCAAAAATCTCGTCTGGAAATGGAAGACATTGCTTCCCCCTTTTAGAAATCTCGCTGGATTGTCATTCCGAACCGCTTTAGCGGTGAGGAATCTGCTTTTTCTACGGCTCGGGCTACCGCCCTTCGCGTTGCTCGTTGTCACTCTGATTCGGCATGGCTGAAGCCATCCCCCGATACAAGCTTCTACAACTCCCAGCCCTTCCTTCGTTCCGGACTGATATATTTTTGGCTAAAGTCCGGACCCGCGTTCGTCACTTTCAAATTCGCCCGGTCCCACTCCAGTCTCTGTCCCGATCGAAGCGCGGCATTCCCAAGAAGCAACGTCTCGGTAACCAGGCCCTCGAATTCAAAATTCCCGCCGGGCTTCGTCTTGCTTCCTTTGCAGGCGTCCAGCCATTCGCGCTCATTCCCCGGCGACCTGGGCAGCGTTTTCGGCGGCTGCTTGAAGCTGTCCATCTTCGACTGCGGGATCAGCTTCGGAAATCTTCCATTGAACCCACAGAGAATCTTGCCGCTGTCTCCGACGAACAGTAGGCCTTCGTCTTCTTCTTCGCCCTCCCCTTTGAACGGCCGGTTCGCTTCCAACTCCTCCGGACGCGGCGGCTTCAGTCCGCCGTCAAACCATGCGAACCTCACCGGTGGCATCTCGCCCCGAGCAGGAAACTCATAACGGACAATCGAGGCGAGGGGATAGGTCTCCTCGTAGCGATCGGTTGAACTCGCCTCTACGGCCGTCGGGGCCTCGAGTTTCAGTACCCGAAAGATCGTGTCGTAGCTGTAGGAGCCCATGTCGCCAAGCGCGCCACAACCGAAATCGGACCACCCTCGCCATACAAACGGCAGATAAACGTGGTTAAACGGCCTTTCCGGTGCCGGCCCCAGCCATAAATCCCAATCCAGGTCATCGGGAACCGGTTGCGCTTCCTTCGGCCGCTCGAGCGCCTGCGGCCAGTAAGGCCGGCTTGACCAGTTATAGACCTGGCGTACTGGCCCAATTGCGCCGCTCCAGATCCATTCGCACAGCTGCCGGGTATCTTCTGAAGCCTGGTTGGCCACCGCGATCTGAGTTGCCACGCCAGTTTCTTTCGCGACTTCCGCCATTCTCCGAGCTTCGTAAATCGTGTGAGTCAGAGGCTTCTGGCAAAAGACATGTTTGCCCTTCCGCATCGCTGCAACTGAAACCGCCGCGTGCAGATTGTCGGTTGTGCACACCACCACGGCGTCCACATCTTTCTGCTTTTCCAGGAGCTCGCGGAAATCGGTGTACGCCGCGCAGCCATGATATTGGCCTGAGCGTTGCTGCGTAGCGTAGTAGCCGTCCACAATCTTCTGGCAAGGCTCGCGTCCCGAAACGCCGCTCGTGACCTTCAACGTATGGGTTAAATCAATTGGATCGTCCGGACTGAGCCAATCCCAGCCGCTAGCAACCCCGAGCAGTCTGCGAACGGAGTTGCAGAATTCGTGCTTGCTCCATTGCGGGTATCCAGGGCTACCCTTATTTACGTCGCAGACAGCAACGCCTTGCACATCCGGCTCTCGGAGGAAACGCAGCATCACGCGCTGGCCTTGCGATCCGACACCGATAAAAGCGATGTTGATCTTGTCGTTGGGGGCGACAAAACCCACACCGCCCAGCACGCGACGCGGCACGATAGTAAGGCCAACTGCTGCCGCCGCGGTTTGCCCTATGAACTTCCGGCGAGTCTGTACCTGGTTTTCCACTGTTCCTCCCGCTAATTCACCACCAGCCATGTGGCGGGCTGTGTCTCGCTCAGACACTTCACCGAGCATGCGGACGCGAGTCTCTCTGCGCCACGACTAACTAGAGACCACCCACGATGTTGCGGTACTCCGACTCGGTGAACGCTTTCAGGGTTTCTGTGCTGACGTTGCCGAGCGCCCCAACGGACAGCGTGAATTTGGCCCCGGCTTCATCGCTGGGAAACTCTGAGATCAAAACCGCGTCGTACTGACCCATGGTCAGGTACCACGCATGGATTTTTCCGCCAGCCTTCTGCGCCGCCTTTTTCGCGGCATCGAGGCGGGCGGGGCTCTCTTGAATCTTCGCCATCCCCTGCTGGGTGTAGCGAAGCAGCGTCACGAAATGTGGCATATAGGCTTCTCCTGAAAAGGCGAAGCCATTATGCTCCTCCGGTCAAGGGAGTCAAGCCTATGTTTTCAGCGTCCGGCTCGCCTCATCCCAATACACCGGCTTCTTCCGGAAGTACGATTCGTTCGCCATGTGGCAGGCAATGGCCGCATGGTTGCCGAACACCGCATCTTCAGTCACGTTTTTCCGTGACTTCACCGCCTGAAAGAATGTATTCAGGTGCGGCCGCACATCATCCCAGTCGTGACCGTGGTACGCAACTTCTTCATTGGTGGGTTCTTTGCCCAGAGGCGGATCGTGTTCCTCGTGCCACTGCTTGAAATACTCCTCGCGCATTTTCGTCGGAAAGCCATATGCGTAGTAGCTGGGCGCTGTATCGACTCCGGCTTGCGGCGAATACTTCAGATCGAATTCGCCGGCCTCCAGGATTCCCTTCGGCCCCATGAAGCGCGCCACTTCCGGTGTTTCGCAGCCCAGGTCGAGGCGCACGTACACCGGAATGCCATGATAATCAAACAGTACAGTATGAAAATCCGGCATGTCGCGGCCATCCTTAAAGCGGAAGATTCCCCCCAGCGCCTGGGCCGAGCGCGGCGCCTCGTTCCATCCCAGCGTAACCAGCATTCCACTGATCAGGTGCACCATCAGATCGCCGGCAACGCCGGTGCCGTAGGCCCGCCAGCAACGCCAGCGCGCAAAATGATATTTGTTGAACGGAATCTTCGGCGCATCGTTCAGCCACGTGTCCCAGTCGAGGGTTTCCGGCGAAAGGTCCGGCGGCGGCGGATATTCCCACGCGCCTGTGGGATCATTGCGGCCCAGCGTAAGCTCGACCATTTCGACATCGCCGATCGCCCCATCGTGATACATGTCCCGGGCCTTGGCGCAAAGCGCCGAGCTCACGCGCTGCGAGCCGATCTGCACGATGCGGTTGTTCTTCTGCGCTGCCGCTACCATTGCAAACCCATCTTCGATGGTGTGCGACATTGGCTTTTCGCAATAAATGTCTTTGCCGGCATTGCAGGCATCAACCACCACCCGCTTGTGCCAGTGATCGGGGACAGCCGCAACGATGCAATCAATATCTTTCCGGTCCAGCAATTCCTGATACCGGCGAGTTGTGGGCAGAGATGGATTCGCGGTGATCTCCTTGGACAGCGTGTGCCGCCCGTCATATAAATCGGCGGCGGCCACGCACTCGACGCCCGGAAGAGTGATCGCGCCGCCCAGCAAACCCGAACCCTGCATGCCGATGCCAATCATCCCGAAACGCACCCGATCGCTGGGCGCCACAGCATTGGTTTGCGCCGCGGCCAGCGTTGGTTCAAGCAGAATTTTTTTGGAAGCTACCAGCGCGCCCGCAGCGGTTGCGCCCGTTTGCAAGAATGCTCTTCGCGAAAAGCTCATGTGCTCTCCTTTATGAAAACTTATTTGCGCACTTGCACAAGAATTTACGCGCCTCTCGGCGCTGCTTCTGGAACGGCAGTTTGCTGTCAGTTAGGTGTGTCAAAGTGGTGACCGAACACAATATCGCGACCGGGTTCGCAGATCAACTGCAGAAGAACAATGTTTCAGCGAGGGCCTTCCAGCGTACACCAGATCACGGGTCTCTCATCACCCCAACACCCCAATCACCAAACTCGAAATATCAGTTTGAGATATAAATTAGGAGTCCGTGTTCGTCGCGATCCGGTCCGGCAAATAGAAATTATCGATGAAAGCTCTGGTTAAAAGCCGTGGTGACCGCGGCCTCTGGCTCGAAGACGCGCCCGAGCCGGAATTCGGCATCAACGACGTCAAAGTCCGCATCCTAGAAACCGGAATCTGCGGTACCGACCTTCACATTTACGAATGGGACGACTGGGCCAAAGCGACCATTCCCGTGCCCATGGTTATCGGACACGAATTCGTCGGCGAGATCGTCGAGGTCGGCTCAAATGTCAATGATTTCCATCCCGGCGAGTTGATCAGCGGCGAAGGCCACGTCACCTGCGGCCGTTGCCGCAATTGCCTCGCGGGCCGGCGTCATCTTTGCGCGCACACTCAGGGAGTGGGCGTGAACCGACCGGGCGCCTTCGCCGAATACATCGTGCTGCCCATGTCGAATATCTGGCGGCACGATCCCCAAATTAAGCTCGACATTGCCGCCATCTTCGATCCTTTCGGCAACGCAGTCCACACTGCGCTTTCCTTCCCCGTTCTCGGCGAGGACGTGCTGATCACCGGCGCCGGGCCAATCGGAATCATGGCCGCGGCGGTCGTGAAACACGCGGGCGCGCGCCACGTCGTGATCACCGACGTGAACACCTATCGCCTTGCGCTCGCCGAAAAAGTTGGCGTCACGCTCGCAGTCAATCCCCAGAATCTGCCGCTGAAAGAGGTCCAGAAAAAACTCGGCATGCAGGAAGGCTTCGACGTCGGCCTGGAGATGTCTGGTAATCCCGCAGCCTTTCGCGAGATGCTCGCCAACATGAGCCATGGCGCCAAGATCGCCATGCTCGGCATCCCCACCAAAGAAATGGCCATCGATTGGACGCAGGTCATTTTCAGCATGCTCACCATAAAAGGCGTCTATGGCCGCGAAATGTATGAGACCTGGTACAAAATGACGGTCATGCTCGAAAGCGGGCTCGACATTTCTCCCGTCATCACTCACCACCTTTCTTATAGGGAATTCGAGAAAGGCTTCGAAGCCATGCGCTCGGGCAACTGCGGCAAAGTGATCCTCGATTGGCGCGGCGCGAGCTAGGCCTTCGTGCTCCTTCGTGCCCTTGGTGGTTAACTCGATCCCGAAACTCGAAACCTTCGACACTCTGAAACCTTGAAGCCTCACCTGATCTCGCCGCATCAGCTAAAATGTTTTGGAACATGTCCCTCACCCACGCTCAGGCCCTCGACCTCTACCGTTCCGACGATCTCATCGGTATCGGCATGGAGGCCGACGCACTTCGTCGCAAACTGCATCCTGAGGGCGTGGTCACCTACATCATCGACCGCAACATCAATTACACGAACTTTTGCACGGAATATTGCACGTTCTGCGCGTTCTATCGGCCGCTGAAGGGCCCGCAGGCTAGAGAGGGGTACATCCTCGATTTCGACACGATCTACGAAAAAATTCGCGAGACGGTCGAACTTGGCGGCACGGGCGTGCTGATGCAGGGCGGCCTGCATCCTGATCTCAAGATCGACTGGCACGAGCAGATGCTGCGCGGCATCAAGCAGCGTTTTCCGAAAATTCACCTGCACTGCTACTCGGCCTCGGAGGTCATCGCCATCGCCGAGTACAGCGGGCTCACTATTCGCGACACAATCGCTCGCCTGCGCGATGCCGGACTCGACTCCATTCCCGGCGGCGGAGCAGAGATTCTCGACGATGAAGTCCGCCATCGCATTGCCCGCCTGAAGTGCCTCACCGACGACTGGCTCAACGTGCACCGCACCGCGCACCAGCTCGGCATGCGCACGACCGCGACCATGATGTTCGGCGTTGGCGAAAAATTCGAACACCGCGTCAACCATCTGCAGGTGCTCTATAACCTGCAGCAAGAAACCGGCGGCTTCACCGCGTTTATCCCCTGGACATTCCAGCCCGCAAACACCGCACTCGGCGGCCGTAAGTGGGACGAAGCCACTGCCGTCGAATATCTGAAAAATCTCGCCATCTCGCGCCTGTTCCTCTCCAATTTCCAGAACGTGCAATCAAGCTGGGTGACCCAGGGCCTGAAAGTCTGCCAGATGGGCCTGCGCTTCGGCGGCAATGATGTCGGCTCAGTGATGCTCGAAGAAAACGTCGTCCGCGCAGCCGGCGTGACCAACTGCACCACGGAAGAGGAACTCCGCCGCATCATCCGCGACGCCGGATTCAGGCCCGCGCAGCGGGACACGCTGTACAGGACGTACTTCTTGAATTGAATGGAGTAATGAAATAGTCTTTTGTCCCCGCCCCCAGAATCCAGATCTACTGCGATGGGTTGCAAGACATCGCGCCTGACAGCAGCAGCATGAGTGCTGTACACAGAATGCATCGTCTCATTGAAAGTTCCTGAGACTGGGCCATTCGCGAATTCTGGTCAACTATGATGCACGACGAAAGGCCGGATTTGTCAAATTTCACGCTCCTGCAGGAACTCAGCTAGAGACGCGAATTCCCTTCCCCGTGCTACGATCAGTTGTTCCTCGGATGCCCTCCGGAAAACTCCATCTAGTCCCGCTTGGCGGCCTCGGCGAGTTCGGCATGAACTGCATGGCCGTGCGCTGGGGCGATGACATCGTCGTCGTCGACGCCGGCATGATGTTCCCTGAAGCCGAACTTCTGGGCGTCGACATCGTTGTCCCCGACATTTCCTATCTCACTGAAAATCGGCAGCGCGTGCGCGGAATCGTGCTCACCCACGGCCACGAAGACCATATCGGTGCCTTGCCCTGGATCCTCTCGGAGCTGAACGTGCCGGTGTGGGGGACAGAATTCACGCTAGCCTACGTCGAAGACAAACTGGACGAACATGGATTGCTGGACAGCGCTGACCTGCGTGAGATTCGTCCCGGCGATCGCTTCAAAATCGGCCCATTCACCATCCATCCCATTCAGGTCACCCACAGCCTGGTGGACTGCGTGTCTCTGGCGATCCATACCCCGCTAGGCGTGGTACTTCATACCGGCGATTTCAAAGTCGATCCCACGCCCACGGACAATCGTCTGTTCGATCTGCACGCCTTCGCAGAGTACGGCAAAGAAGGAGTTCTGGCGCTGCTGCAGGATTCCACCAACGTCGAGCGCCGCGGCTATACCCCGAGTGAACGGGCCGTGAGGCGTAAGTTCGACGAGGTCTTTGCCCGCGCTCAGGGACGATTGTTCATTTCGTGTTTCTCGTCCTCAATTCACCGTATCAAGCTGGCCGTTGAGCTTGCGTTTGATCATGGCAGGAAAGTCGCTTTTATCGGCCGCTCCATGATCAGTTCCTCCGAAATCGCGGAAGACCTCGGCTATATCGAGATACCCGATGGTTTGCTGATTCACCCCGGAGAGGTAAAGAATTTTCCCGCCAACAAAGTTTGCGTATTGATCAGCGGCACGCAGGGCGAGCCCATGAGCGCGCTCTCGCGCGCTGCCGTCGACAATCACAAGCATGCCAAGATCGGAAAAGATGACACCGTCGTGCTTTCTTCGCGAATCATTCCCGGCAACGAGAAGGCCATCTACCGCATGATCGATCACCTGTTTCGACGCGAGGCCCACGTCATCTACGAAGACGGCTCTACGCCGCCGGTGCACGTCAGTGGTCACGCAAGTCAGGAAGAACTGAAATTGATCATCAACCTGGTCAAGCCGAAATACTTTATCCCGATTCACGGCGAATATCGCCAGCTCAAACTGCATGCTGAACTTGCAGCCTCGATGCATGGCTCGGTCGGAAGCGTGATCTTGATTGAAAGCGGCGACATCCTCGAATTCGACGAGCTCGGCGCACGCAAGTCCGGGCGAGTGAATGTTGGCCGAATCTGCATCGACTCAGGATCGCGCACCGATGTTGTTGAAGACCTGGTGATCAAAGACCGCCGGCACTTGAGTGAAGACGGATTCGTTCTGCCGGTGATCGCCATCAATAAGCTGACGGGGAAAGTCGAGGTCTCTCCCGAGATTGTGACCCGGGGATTTTCCGGTGGAGAGAACGGATTCATGGAAGAAGTCCGGCAGATCGTCGTACAAACCCTGGGGGAATCGAGCGAGGAGGAGCGCGCTGATTACGGCGTGATCAAAGAAAAAATCCGTGCGGATTTGAAGCGCTTTATCTCCAAGCAGACGCAAAAACGCCCGCTGATCATGCCGGTGATTTTGGAGATTTAATTGGAAGCAACCACTAAGGGCACGAGGGAACACGAAGGAACAGCTCAACCGCATGCAGCGCGTCTTGTATCTCTCGCTAATATCCGCGATGCACGCTCGCGGCTTGACGGCATTACAGTACGCACTCCACTAATCCCGCTTCATCGTGACGGCCGCACGCTTCACCTCAAGCCAGAGAATCAACAGCCCATTGGCGCATTCAAGCTTCGCGGCGCCTACAACAAAATTGCGTCCTTATCAGACGAAGAACGTGCGCGCGGGGTGATCACCTACTCCAGCGGCAATCATGCGCAGGGCGTCGCTTATGCAGCGCGGGCGCTGAAAACCAGGGCAGTCATTGTGATGCCGCGCAACGCACCGGCCATCAAGCGTGAAGCCACAGCTGCTCTGGGCGCGGAAATAGTCCTGGTCGGGCCAAGCGGGGTCGAGCGCCAGATCAAGGCCGAAGAACTTGCCGCCGAGCATGGATATGTAATCGTTCCGCCATATGATGACGAGAAAATCATCGCTGGGCAGGGGACGGCAGGACTTGAGATCTTTGAAGAGCTTCCAGACGTTGATTTGGTGTTGGTGCCAATCGGCGGCGGTGGCCTGATCAGCGGAGTTTCAACTGCGATCAAATCGCTAAAGCCCGGCGCCAAAGTGGTCGGCGTTGAACCCGAACTTGCCGCCGACGCTCAAGCCAGCTTCCGCGCAGGTCACATCGTTAAATGGCCACCCGAAAAGGTGCTTTCCACTTGCGCCGACGGATTGCGCTCCCAATACGTGGGGACCTTGACCTTTGACCACATTCGCAAATACGTCGACGACGTGGTCACGGTGAGCGAAGATGAAATTATGAACGCTGTGCGGATTCTGTCAGAGAATCCGCAAACGCTGGCTGAACCAAGCGGCGCAGTAGCCTCGGCAGCGTGGCTGTTCCACCCAGAGTCTCTGCCCAAATCCAATGTCACGGTTGCCGTCATCAGCGGCGGGAATATCGATCCCGCACTGCTGAAGCAAGTTCGCGGCGGCTGACTGCATCTTTAGACAAGACGATGAAACCGGCATCTCCCCTCACGTAGCTCACCCGCTTGTACGATAATGTGTGACATGAGGCTTCGCTGCTTTAGTGCCTTTCTTCTCCTGATCTCCGCCCTGCCAGCATGCGCCGATGCGCTCCGCGCAACCACTATTCGAGTTGCGTCGATTTATCTTGCGCCCGACACCTCCTCTGCCAAACTTGCCGATGTCGACCGCGGGCGGGAAATCATTTGGCTCGAAACCAGCGGCGAAAATTGGGTCCACGTTGAGGCGAATTTGACCGAAGAACGCACGGTCACGGGATGGATGCAAAACAAAGGACTGGTTCAGCCCGCGACTCCGGATGGCGACAAGATTATCTTCGGCGAAGCGGTCGATTCCGAAGACCAGGCCAGCCAACGCAACGGACGCCGCTACGCCGCACAGGATGCCATGCGCCTTTACGCCGAAGTCGCCGAACTTTTTCCTCAATCTCCGCTGGCGGCGGAAGGCATGTACCGTTCGGCGGACATTCGCTGGCAAATCGAGAAGGTTGACGTCATGTCGCTGCCTTCCGCCAAAGAGCAGGACGCATACCTTCGCCGCGGGATGAATGAAGATTATTTCCGCAAGGTAATGAAGAAGTTTCCGGGCACGAAATGGGCATATCTTTCCGCGTTTCACCTGATCGACAACAAATTGTGCGGTGATTGGCAGGGTCAATCGAAGTGTCCGACAAAAGAAGCTGAGATTTATGAGAATTACGCCAAGGAATATCCTCAGTCGCCGGCCGCGTCGCAGGCCCTCTTTCAGGCGGGATATCGCTGGTCAGCGCTGATCGAGATTTATAAGACAGAAGACAATTTGAAAAAATCGGAAGAGTCCAAAGGCAAGGCAATCGCGACGTTGCAGAGAGCAATCGCGCAAGCCGGCCAGAGCGACTGGGGAAATCGCGCCCGAATGCTCTTATATATGGTGCAGCAAGGAATTCCGACGTACGGAAACGGGGATTGATCGATATATATCATTGATACATACTTACGTAAGATGAAATCTAGTTTCCGGCACAAAGAAATGGTTTGAAAAGCTCGACCAGTTCAACGCAGAGCCCTTTGTGCCGGAGGGTCGGGATCAGGGGGATTCCACCCGAGGGTTACTTTTTCGGATTGGGGAAAATCCTGAACGGACTTTTTTATGCGTGAAGCCGTGATTGTTTCTTCTGTTCGTACGCCCGTGGGCCGCGCTTTCAAAGGCACGCTGCGGGCGACACGTCCCGACGAACTTGCCGCACTAGCGATCAAAGGCGCGCTGGCGCGGGTGCCGCAACTCGATCCGAACGACATCGAAGACGTGATTCTCGGCTGTGCCATGCCGGAAGCTGAGCAAGGCATGAACGTGGCTCGCATTGCGTCGTTGCGAGCCGGTCTCCCTGTCGAAGTCTCCGCCATGACCATCAACCGCTTCTGCTCTTCAGGATTGCAAGCAATTGCGATCGCTGCGGAGCGGGTTAGGGGCGGTGGCGCCGACGCTATCGTCGCCGGGGGAACAGAATCCATGAGCATGATCCCCATGGGCGGTAACAAAATCTCGCCGAATCCCTGGCTGGTGGAGAACTACCCCGACACATATCTCTCCATGGGATTGACTGCGGAGCGGCTGGCGAAAAGATTCGGAATCACTCGCGAAGTGGCGGACGAATTTTCCCTGCGAAGTCATCAGAAGGCGCTTGCGGCGATTCAGGCAGGAAGGTTCGATGACGAGACTGTGCCGGTTCCGGTAAGCTTCACCAGCCCGAATGGATCAAAACCCAAAAAGCAAGAGATCACGTTTAAAGTTGACGAAGGTCCCCGCAGCGACACTTCCCTCCAAGCACTCGCGACACTGAAACCCGCATTTCACCTGAAAGGCACAGTCACCGCGGGCAATTCATCGCAGATGTCTGACGGTGCTGCCGCAGCAATCGTCATGTCGGCAGAACGAGCGCAGGCGCTCGGAATCAAGCCGCTGGTGCGCTTCGTTTCTTTCGCGACCGCGGGATACAAGCCGGAAGAAATGGGTCTCGGCCCGGTGTTTGCAATTCCTAAAGCTCTGAAGCTAGCCGGACTGAAGCTTTCTGATATTGATGTGATCGAGTTAAATGAAGCTTTCGCAGCACAATCGCTGGCGGTGATTCAGGAAGCGGGACTTGATCTCGAGCGCGTAAATCCGAACGGCGGCGCGATTGCGTTGGGCCATCCCCTGGGCTGCACGGGAGCAAAGCTAACCGCGTCAATCATTCGCGAGATGAGGCGCCGCAATGCTCGCTACGGGTTGGTGACGATGTGCGTCGGTGGCGGCATGGGCGCAGCAGGGATTTTCGAAAATCTCGGTTAGGCACAACCACGCGCAAAGCACCTCGTGTTTGCCAGCACCGCCAGTTCACGCCATGATTTCCAGATAAACTTCACCGTACCCGCATCCGCAAAAAGACGACGGCTCCAACCGGATGAGAGCCGTACGCTTGGCTTAGAGTAGCCGGAGTTGCGTAGAACGTGACCTGCCCTCCGAGCGCGGTCGAAAGATGACGGATATCTCCCAGTTCGCGATCGTAACCGAATGTATATGCCTGGACTCGGGTGAAATAGCGCTCCACAAAACCCGCCGGCGAAGAGCCATCGCCCAGCAGCAATTCATTCGTGCGATCGACGTTCTCAATGCGTGTCCAAACGTTGTTCCTGCTCAAGAACCGGAGCGTGGATTCGAGCAAATAACCATTTCCGACGTTGCCGTCCTGCAGACTCCGATTTCGGCCCCACAGAACCATGGAGGCCCAGTTTCCGTTTTTCAGCGGCCGGTTATATATGACCGATGCCGTCATGCGTCGAACGTTTTCGCCTGGAAACAACTGTTCCAGGCTGGTTAGGTCACCGATCGAGTATTGCAAACTCCAGTTCTGGCGAGGATTTAGGCTGATACGTAAAGACCAGGAATCGATCCTTCCGGAATCGATATTCCAGCGAAATTCATCCGGCTCGCGCCCGTGAAAACCTGACGCCTCGAATCTGAGGCTCTTGAATGTGACGCCACCGGTGATCACATCGTCGGAGATGTGCGTCGAGTCTTCCAGGTGATGACCAAGCGGCGCGACGGGATCTTCGAGTGCAGATACTCGATGCGGATATGCTGGAGGCCCAAGTGCCGGATCACCGACCGGAGCAACGTAAATCGATAGGATCGCGTTCTCACGCATTCGATAGTCATAAAGCGCCGCAAGTTCCATAAAGAAATCGTGCGGGTGCTGGCCATCGACGATGGGGATGCCAAATGCAGTTTCACCTTGCTGAAACAATTCCGGGTAGCGCCGGTCGGAAACCGTTGCCGGTTCCAGGCTCAACATGCTTCTTAAAGTGAGCATTCCGTTCTTGGCGAGTCTCCTCTGCGCCATCGGCATGAACCAGTTGGTTGAGAAAAACTTGTCGTCACCGCGCGGACCGCTCTGCTGGGTCTCGTTGATGAACGCCTCGCCGTGGAACATCAGCATCCAGCCGTCCTTCTTCGACATGAGCATCTCGTTGGGCGTCGAATTCGGCGCCGCATCGGTGCCCGAGGTCGCGTGATTTGTGATGCTGTCGATAAACGAAACGCCACCCACGCCTGCATGCGACATGCCTGCCATGTCCATACTGCCGGGGTTCTGCCCCAGTGAAATAGGACAGACAGCTATGGTTGCGATACACGCCAAAACCAATTTCCTCACACGTCACTCCCATCCGTCTTGAAAGAATAGCGAGAGGGAACCGTCAGGCTGACCGGCCCGGATAATCCATGCGCAAGGTTTGTCAGTTTAGACGCGCAATGGTGGCCTACTTGGGGAGAGGCCGGAATGTGTCAAAAAAATTTGCTGGCCGGGATTTCGGGCGTACTCCACAGGCGGAACGGGAAGCGCACCTGCAAGTATGGACGCAAATATTGGCCGAGGATTGGCCACTTCCGTTGGCATCCCGCGATCGTGGCCAGCCGAGCAGCATTGGTGATCGTTCTGATCGGGCATAGGGGCGCGCCGGCCGTGCTCGTGGCACGGTGCGAGATGCGAGTGCGACACCGAAAACGCCTGCGCACCACCAAACACAGCAGTGCTCAGGGCGCAAATCAGGACGCTGGCGAGTACTTTCTCTTTCATCTGAGGCTAAACAATGTGATGCAACAGAATACTCCGAAGACGCGCCGAGAGTATTCTTTTGTCATTCCGGAGCGAGAGAATCATTCGCTCGCGGATAATTTTTCAAGTCGAGGAATATGCATTTGCCACCGTCTTTCGCCATCAAACGAGAACGCCGTCCTTCAAGGACGGCGTTTGTTCTTCACCCGAGTTTTCTCTTAGCGATGCCCACCATGAGAGCCGCCACCGCTGTGTCCGCCACCACCGCCGCCAGACACGTGACCACCGCCACCTCCGCCGCTGTGGCCACCGCCGCCGGAGATGTGACCGCCACCTCCAAATCCGCCAGACGATCTGCCGCCACCGTACGAGGGTGCATGGCCGCCTCCGAACCCGCCATACGACCTGCTGCCGCCGTACGAAGGCGCCCTGCTCCCAAGTCCGCCACCATAAGACGGCGCTGCCGGACGAGAATAACCACTACCACCATACGACGGCATGGAGCGCCCGTATGATGGGCTGCCGCCGTAAGAAGGCATGGAGCGTCCGTACGAGCGGCTACCGTAAGAGGGCGCCGATCGACTGTAGCTCCCCCCGCCTTGGTTGTAAGCCTGGTAGGATCCCGCTCTGGGCGAGAACCCACGCGGTGCTGTTGAATTCGGCGGTCGTGGGACGTTCATCTCACTTCGTGGCCCGTTGGACCGCGGTCCAGAGGGTCCGCTCGGCATTGCCCTCGGTGCGCTTACTGCTCCACCCCGAGGCATACCGGTTTCCCCACCACGAGACATGCTAGCCGACGGCGGACGCGGAACCGATTGCGGACGCAATTGCGGAGTTGTTTCCCGCGCACTCATCGGTCCCGCCGCTCCCGCATTAGAGCGAGGGACATTGCCGGGGCGAGGCGCATTCGCCGCACCCATGCCTGATCGACCGCCCATCGCTCCTGCAGCACTTCCTGGCCGGGGAACAGAACGCGCTCCGGTCTGGCTCGGCATTCGCGCCATCCCGTTCGCCCCAGCACGTGAAACGTTGTTCGGCATCCGCGATATCTGCGGCGTCTGAACATTGTTTCGACCCACAGATTGCGGTGCACGCATCGCAGCCATGCCGCTGCGATTTCCAGCCGGGGGAGTCATATGGCTCACAACCGGACGTGAGAAAGCTCGCGCCGGAGCCGCAGCGCCGCGGTTCGCGCTTCCAAGCATTGTTGTACGAGTTGGCTGCACGCCCAACGTACGGACGGGTGTCAGCGACGTCCGGCTCAGTTGGTTCGGAGAAACACGTACCGAGTTCCGCGCCACCGGCAACGAATTCACTAACGTATTTCGCGAAGCCGCGGTGAATCCATTTGGCGCGCGCATGTTCGCGTAGCGCAGCTGATTCCCATTGCGAGCACCGTAGATTCCGCCGCCCGGCCGCGGATTTCCATTGGCGAAGTTGTTGTTATAAACATTCGTGATGTTGACGTTGGTGATCCGCGTATTAGAGATGTTAACCTGGTTGAAGTAACCGAAACCGGCGTGATACCAGGGAATAAACGGCTCGCCGAATCCCAGCGGGCACCAGCCAAAGCCTCCGCCAAAACCGAAGCCGAAGTTAATCCCCCAGCCCCCGCCGCCAAACCAGGCTACGAGTGCCGGTGCATAGTATGGACGCTCCCAAACCGGTCCCGGAGCCCAGCCCCAGTAACCTCCCCACCAGACCCAGCGGCCGTAGTGGAATGGCGCATAGCCCCAGGGTTCAGCTTCAACCCAGGTCCATCCCCACGGATATTCCCAAATCCATTGGCCGTTGTAATACGGCGACCAACCCGGAGCAACTGCTGGCTGCCAGACTGGACCGTAATCTGGAGACTCCTTCCAGGTGCCGTATTCATCAAGATCTTCGTAGCCGACCGTATCCGGCGAAACGTAACGCGCTGAAGCAGAGTGGTCCTGACGGTCATCGCGCGAGTATGCCCACTGGTCGAACGCGTCCGCCGCAGGCGCTGCGTGAATATCGTGCGCCATGGTTGTGCCATTCGTGAATCTCACCTGCTGGTTGGCTTCTATGTGTACCGAGGGACCGTCGCCGGTTGATTCGCCCTCGCCACGCCAAACCGTAATCACGGTTTTGTCGGAGTCGGAATCTACGTCGAAGCGATAATCACCGGGCTTCTGCACCGTGAACGCCTGGTTGGGTGTGTCGACTTCATATTTCTCGTTGTCATAGAGCCGGCGTACGTGCAGGTTCATCGCGCCCTGATGCAATTCCAGCTGCACAACGTTTTCATCGATGTTGGTGAGTGTCAGGCTGGTTTCGGAATCAACCCGGATCACGCCAGTACCTACGCTGAGTTCGGCGCGTGAATTCTTGTCAGCCCAAATGTTGTCGCCATTGGTAAGCGGGCGATTCAGCTGCCCGGCAATCCAATCACCCGTTCCTTGCGGTTGCACCGAAATTGAGCCATTCATGTACTGCAGGCGGGCGGCGCGTCCCGGCGGATTCACGTCAGATGACGAAGAATTTGTCTCTGCGCCGTAACTTGGTGCCGCGTTCGCCTGATCGTTCGGCGCTGGCTGATCGTTCTGCGGCTCCGGCTGTGATGCCTCGGGCTGGTCATAATTCTGGTCGTCCTGCGCCTGTGCCCTGAGCGCCGGAGATGACATCAGCGCCAGCAACGTCACCACGCTTAGGAAACGGGATATCAGTTTCATAAATCCTCCTTCGGGGAGAAGTTCCCGAAGTGCTCCGGCGTGTCCACGACGGAGTAGGCAATCCATCTAGCCGCTAATGTAAACCCTGCCCTGGCAAAAGAGTTGCGCCTCAATATGATGCGTGATTCGGCGGCATTTTTCCTGCTGTTTCTGGAAAACCAGCTTGAAATCAGGCCTTTGGCGGAGGCTGCCGAACAGGTAAACTAAGCTCGGTGTTGTGCTCAGCCGCGGAGGGATGCGTGAGCGGTTGAAACGGGTGGTCTTGAAAACCACTGTACGGGAAACCGTACCGGGGGTTCGAATCCCTCTCCCTCCGCCAGTTATGCTGCGCGTCCTTCAACTCCGCGCCGCTGCGCTCAGGATTTCGGCGGCGGGCTCAGACGCGGGGCTAAGCGCCTCAAGTTCGACTCCCTGTCCGTCCACCAGTTGGAACGCAGGTCCAGAACGTTAGAGGCCTCCCACATGAGCTGCACCTTTGCGCGCTCGGCAACTGCAATCGTCGCGCATGAGCCTCGGATTCAAAGACACACTCCGGGCATTTGAAAGGTATTGCGGCCCAGTCCGGGAGTGCGATCGGTGGCGCAATCGCCATCATTACTAAGATCAGCATAAAGCAGCCCAGAATAGGGTACTCGTGAAGCTAGACCAAGGAACCGGCACTCTCACGATGGACGATGGGTTTCCATGATACGGATGGCAAGCCCGGCTTTAACTTCGCCGATGGTGCGTGGCCACACGGATGGAAGGGCTCGGGTCTTCCACACGGAGTCGTTTTCTCACACTAAATGCATCTGCAATCCCCATCGGTTCTGGGTGTTCCCGAGAATTCCACAAGTCGTTCGCGCCTGATGATCCGGTGTAGCTTCAACCTGAGACTTTGATGAAAACACTCCCGTATCGGCTCGCTTTTCTCTCGGCACCGATCTCGCGCAGGGCTTGCCAGAACAACACCTGATTTGCGGAGAGAACGGGCTTCCGCAGACGGTCCTCAAGAGCGCGGATCGTTCCGATGGCCCGAAGGCCATTGCCTCCGAAATTATCCCGTTGACAAACCCACGCCAAACAGGTATTATAGCTGCCATAAAAAAGGTTAGCCAGACTCCTATAGCAATGGGTAACAATGACTTAGCTGCGAGCTATACCGAAATCTTCTCCGACGCCGAAAAGGCCAGAGAGCACTTTGAAAAGCTACGTTGGCCCGAAGGGCCTGTTTGCCCGCAGTGCGGAGAGTTGAACAATGCCTTCCGCTTGACCCCGCAGGAATCCAAAAAAGATAAACACGTTAGGTCTGGCGTCTGGAAATGTCGCGGGTGCCGTGAACAGTTTACTGTAACCGTTGGCACGGTGTTTGAAGACAGTCACGTGCCGCTGAATCGGTGGTTGCTGGCGATACATCTTCTGTGCGCCAGCAAGAAAGGAATGAGCGCTCATCAGCTCTACCGTATGATGGGTACCTTCTATGGAGAGAAGGGTTCGTACAAAACGGCATGGTTCATGTTTCATCGTCTGCGCTTCGCCATGACTCAGCATCCCATGATCGACAAATTAAAGGGTGTTGTGGAAGTTGACGAGGTATGGATCGGGCCTAAAGAGCGCGGCATTGGCGGCGGCGCGGGAAATCGCTTGAGTAAGAAACGTCCTGTGGTGGCATTAATGGAGCGCAGCGAATCAGGGTCGCGAGTCCGCTCTTTTCCTCTGGAAAGGGTAACCGTTGCTAACCTGAAACCGATTATGCAAGAGCATGTCGAGGTCGGAACTACAATCCAGACAGACGAGTCCGTTGTGTACCACTTCATGCATGACGAATTCCCGAAGCATGACGTTGTGAACCATGCCCGACGTGAATACTCGCGGCGAGAAGATGGTCGTCACATTACCACAAATACTGTTGAAGGTTACTTTGGTTTGCTGCGCCGTGGCATCTACGGAACGTATCATCATGTTGGGCGCGGCTACCTTCAGCAGTACCTAAATGAATTTGATTTCAGGTACAACTTGCGCAAGATGCCAGATTCCGAAAGAACCGTTCTGGCGATCAAAGCCGCAGAAGGCAAGCGTTTGACGATGCGGGAACCAAGCGCAAATTCGGCGTAGACAGTCTCCGCCGGATAGGAGTATTCTTCGAAATTTCACGTATGAGACGCCCGCCGCAGAACGTCTTAGAGATACCGAACTACGCTCCGGTTGAAGTGGTGAGGTATTTCCATATTCCGTTCTCGAAACTTGAGCGCTGGACAAGCGGTGACCGCAAGACTGCGTTAATCCGTTTGACCCCTGGTCGGGTGCCGCTCATCTCTTTTAAGAATCTGGTAGAGTTTTACGTTCTGGAAGGATTGCGCGAGGTGCATGGGGTAAAGGCCAGCAATATTCGGAGTGCTCTTGCCTACATGCTGAATAGCGGAAAATCCAAGCACCCCTTTGCAGATTACGAAATCAGAACGGACGATAGAGATGTATGGTTTTTTGAAAATGGGCAGCCTGTCAATGCATCGCAGTGGGGGCAGCGAGCGTTCGATGCTATTGTCGGGCCTTACTTAAAACGTGTGATACGAAATCAGCAAGGCTTCGCACAAACAATCTTCCCCTTCACAAAGAAAGAGCAGATGAAAGCGCAGACGGACCCCGGTTCTGTTGTTGAGATTGACCCCAAAAAATGTTTCGGATTGCCCGTGCTGGTAGGGTCAAGAATAACAACGCCGTTCCTTGCAGGTCGCTGGCGCGGAGGGGAATCCGTTCCCGCTATCGCTCATAGCTATGGTAGATCCGTGGCGGAAATCAAAGAGGCGATCGAGTGGGAAGTCGGGAAGGAAATCAAGGCAGCATAGCAGGTTTACTTTCTATCTCGATGAATGTTTCGATTGTCCTGAAGTTCGCACTCTCTTGGAGCGCCGAGGCATACGCTTCGCTGTCGCACCACGCGGGTCGGATGATGAAGCCGTACTTTCTGAGGTACGCTCCAGAATATTTATCACTTCCGATGCCAAGCAAAGACATCGCAGACGAGAGCAGTACGAAATCATCCGCCGGAAGATGCGCCATTTTTCTCTACCGTCGAATCTTTCCGCAGAGGCGAAAGCTCAACTGCTGGTCAAATGCAAGAATAGAATCTGGCAACTGTGCCGCGATACTCAGGCTCCCTTCAGTTTTGCGATCGATACTCGCGGAAAGATCGAACTGCGGATGGACGGGAGCGGTATAGTACATGGCCGCGAAACTTAAAATTCCGATGGAATTTTCTGATGCGGTAGCTAGTCTACTGAAAGTGCATCCGGAGAAAAAAGAAAAGCGTAAGCCGCGAAGTAAAAGAAAAAAGCCCGCCGCTAATGCGAGCGGGCGAAAAGGAAACCAGCCATGAGTTATCGTTTATTGTTGGACGGCTCTAGTTCGGTGCTTTCGTCTGATCGACTTTCAACGGTACAGGTATCTGTATCGGCTGCAACATGCCGATCGTCTGCTGTAGTTGAAGTGTCCTCAGAGCCTGCGAGCGAAAGTGCCAGCGGCAATTCTCAAACCGAACGTTCACGAGTTCAAAATCGCCGCCAGAATAGAACAGATCGCAATCGTTGAGAGTGCAGTTGATGAGGCAACATTCTTCTGCAACGAGTACGGCCTTGTTCAGAGTTTTGTTTTCGTATTTGGTAATCATCGTTCTCCTTGTGGAAGTTCAACCCTTGGTGAATGGTGATTGGTTACCTCTCCGGGGAAGTGTTGATCGCGCCTCCCCGGAGAGGGGCCTGACAACCCCCGTGCCACAAAAGGACACAGGAACTCTTAAAATCTGCTTGACATCGGAAGTACCGCAGGAGAGTATGGATTCACTCGTCAGCCATACAACCTATAGCGGTACCTGCCAAGCGACCCCATCCGGTACGCTTGGCGTTGCTTTTAGTTGGCCTATTTTCCCGCTACTAGCCTCATAGTGCAAGACTTTTCTCATTATCTTTTTAAATAATGTCGGGTTCGCAGCTATTAACTGCCCTGTCACGGTAGGCAGATCATCGAGCAGGTATTTGGGTTTGTCAACGGGATAATTTCGATTGCCTCCGATGAACACGGCATCGGCCTCGCTTGGCGTATGTGCAATGGCCCGATCATATACTTGCGCGGGTGGAACTTCTTGGAACGTGCGCGCCGGTGCCAAGCTTGCAGAGGAGAGCACGTCAAAGCCTCGCATCTGGAAGTAACCCTTTCCTTTCGCATTGACTTCTTCTCAAAACCAAGGCGGATGAATCAGCACTACGCGTCGTGCGCCCAGGACGTGCAGTGCCTCGACTGCTGCCGGGCAGGTGAAAAGAACCTTAACGCCACCCGCTCGTTTCTCGATTTCCGATCGCAAGCGGCCGTCGGCTTCCTCGCCGAGAACATAACTGCTCGAAGTGAACGCGTACAGAATCAGTCGCGTTTTCAATCGCGTCAGGAGTTCGGCACCACTTGGCGCGCCGTCGGCGAACGAGCGCCAATCGCCCGCCTCGATGAAGCGTTCGACTGCCTTGATCAGGCCGTTGCATATCGCGACCCAGCACTCGTGCACCTGGCGGTCGCACCGGAGTGGGACAGCATGCGCGATGACCCGCGGTTCGCGGAACGCCTGCGATCGATCCCTTCCCTCGGTCGTCCAATGACAACATCGGTAACGTGTAGCCGACAAGGCGTCCTACCCACAAGTGACTTGGTAGTCAGGCGGCACCTCGCGGTATCACTTGCAAGGCTCGAGGCCAGGATGGATTCGCTGTCTCCTTTCCTGTACGGCTCTTTCCTCCCCTACAACATGCAAGTTTGCTCGTGATACGGGAGTTGACGAGATACTGCGGTTCGGCTGCGCTCTCTCTCATTTCTCGATAAACTTCTGGACAAGGTCCGCAACAATCAATCCACTTCGGCTATTCAGATGAACGCCGTCTGTATGAAAACGCCAGCCGTTGATTCGAGCGACTTCGTCGGGGCTCTTGCGCAGCACCAGAGTGCGGACCGCATCACGATAGAACGGAAGAAAACTAAATCCTGTGAATGCGCGCCGCTGCGGCGATTTCATAACCTCCGCAATGATCGTTTCATAGATGGCGACGTAGTCGGTTCCCTCTTGTAGGGCCATGCCTCTGATAATCTCGCTGAACTCCTCAATTCGCCGGTTGAGCTCACCCTGGAAGGGGTTCGCGGATACTGGGTCTTCTCCGATCGGCGGCAGCGAACAAAGCGCAATGGCGGCCAAGGTCTCGGCCTTCAGGCGAAGTACGATTGCCCGAAGGTTTTCACGGAACCACTCGGCTGAAGAGTCGCGCGGGAGTCGCTTCGAAATGCGAAAAAACGTTCTGGCCTTGGTTGAAACCAATCCCAGAACATCATTTCCACCGATGAAAACCACTACCTTTTTCGGGTGAGACGCTACTACATCGGAAAGTCGCTGGAGGGCGTTATACGCAAGATCGCCTCCCACCCCGAAGTTACGAAATGTGACGCGCCTTTCCCCGAGTCTCCGTTGCAGTTCCTTGATCCAGTTGAAGGCTTGCCCTTTTCCTGCAGTGCTACTGGAACCAAGACATGCCACGATTAAGGATGATTCTCCCTCGGCTGGCGGCGGTTCAGACTGGTGCGGGGGCTTTTGCGGCCTAATCATGAGAGGACAAGGAATTCGTCATCAAGGCAAAGCATGTTTATTGGATAGTCGTCGATCCAGAAGCTGATGATAGTGCTCCTGAGTTGTTGGTAATTCGCCGACAGTGTCTCAGCCAATCAGTGTCCAGCTTCTTTGAACTTATCCCACCCGGGCCAGACGCAAGCGTAGGGCAGCGTTTTCCAGTACTGAACGGAACGATTCAAGATTTCTTCCACTCGCGAGGATTTTCAGCGCTGCAAGTAATCTTCCTTCGCTTGCTCGGTCGCATGCGTCCCCGAGGGATACGGCAAAATGC